>JAAUYJ010025101.1_pt1 | contig 32073 bp, 25 predicted proteins | sample 7278031 | NCBI WGS metagenome assembly JAAUYJ01 (sample SAMN14350222, study PRJNA611818) | marine sediment metagenome | isolation source: surface marine sediment (1.8m) | place: French Polynesia: Moorea | collected 2018-08 | reverse complement strand
TTGAGAATTGAGAATTACCTCTTCTTATAAAAAAGAGGATTGGCGCTCAAGGATTTTTTTTCTTTTTTCTCCATGAATGGAGAGGCTTTATACCTTAATTTTTCGGTAAAATTTTGGAATCAAGTGTTGCCTAAAACAAATTTGCTTTGTATTTCACACCTTATTGTAATTAGTATTTCAAATCAGAATTAACCCTAAAATTTCCAATAACATTATCTTCAAACCGACTGAAATTGCTTTTTCCATTTGAATATTCTAGAGAGGTAGGCGATCGCTCCGTATGTATCTATAGATTTACATAAAAATTATTTTGGTAAGCATTTAGAGTCAGCTATCAACTTCATTATCTTTAAAGTAGGAAAAAGGAATTGATAAACTTCTCAGAATAGGAACAGTTCATTAATGCATAATTGATAATGGATAATGGATAATTGATAATTACCTCTCCCTAAAAGTGAGAGGATTAACGAAAAGGAAAAAAATAAAATTTTTCCCCTTGAAAGGGTAGACTTTTAACCTGAATTATATAATTAATAATTAATAATTATTCGGTAATAAAAGTAAAATTTTTCGTTCAACAGCTAATATTTTTAATAATATTCGGTCAATCAGATATCAGTTATTCGTGTTTCCAGTTCAACTGATAACTGATAACTGATAACTGATAACTGATAACTGTTAACTACCTACTACTTGAACTTCCACTTCAGCAGTTACCTCTGGGTGAAGTTTAATTTCAGCTTTGTAGAAACCAACCTTGCTAATTTCAGGTAAAGTCACACCACGTCTATCAATTTCTTGACCAGTAGATTGCTGAATTACTTCCACCAATTCTCTATCAGTAACCGTACCAAAAATTGCATCATTTTCACCCACTTGTTTAGCAATTTTGAAGCGACCTACTGTTTCCAAAGCAGTCTTTTGAGCTTGTGCTGCTTGCTTCAATTCAAGTTGTCTTTGTCGCTCTTGTTCACGACGACGTTCTACTTGCTTAAGAATGCCTGGAGTAGTGCGAAAAGCAATTTTCTGAGGAATCAAATAGTTACGGGCATAACCAGGAGCTACCTCTACTACATCTCCCGATTTTCCCAACTTGTTAACATCTTGATTCAATACTACCTGTAATCTTTTGGCCATGACTGTAATTGTAAAATTTTTACTGCAAACTTTAATTATATCCTAATTTCCAGAATCAAATAGGAACTAACTAAAGATTAATTAAAGGTATGGTAAAGTTGCAATTACTTTTTGGGAGAACTATTGTAGAGGAAGAACAGAACACTCAGCTTAAACTCATAGCTTGTATCTATTATGGTAGAGTATATAGTGCTGAAAAAAAGATAATCTAGATAGACAAAATAATATAGAAATAGTAAAATTTGCCAATTAAACCAAAATGAAACAAAAATCCCTAAAAATTATCTTAGGAGCAGTCCTAACCAGCTTCTTAATAATTTTTACATCCTGTCAACAAGTTCCTAATTCTCAAACTGTAACTATTCGGACTGCCCATAGTAACTGGATAGAAGAATCATTTCAAACTAACATTGTCAATATAGGTCTAGAAAAACTGGGCTATAAAGTAGAAAAACCAAAAGAAATTGATTATCCAGCGCTTTATATTTCTGTAGCTAATGGAGACTTAGACTATAGTGTTGTTTACTATCAACCAGGACACAATAAATTCTTTGAGAATGCGGGTGGTGAAGAAAAATTAGAGGGAGTGGGAATTTTAACTCCGAAAGGAATGCAAGGATATCAAATTGATAAAAAAACAGCCGATAAATATAACATTACTAACATTGAACAATTAAAAAATCCAGAAATAGCCAAACTTTTTGACTCAGATAAAGATGGTAAAGCAAATTTAGTTGGTTGTAATCCTGGTTGGTTTTGTGAGCTGGCTATAGACCATCAAATTGAAGCTTATGGACTAAAAGATACTGTAGAACATAATAGAGGACAATATACAATTTTACTTGCAGATGCTATTACTCGTTATCAGAAAGGTGAATCTATTCTTTATTATGCCTATAATCCACACTGGATATCTGCAGTTTTAAAACCAGGGGAAGATGTTATTTGGTTGGAAGTTCCTTTCACATCTTTACCAGAATCTCTAAAAGATGTGAGTGAAAAAGATACATCAGTAGACGGAAAAAATCTTGGTTTCCACAGAAGTAAACAGCGTATTGTGGCGAATAAAAAATTTCTAGAAGCTAACCCAGTTGCTAAAAAGTGGTTTGAATTAGTACAAATTTCAGTTGCAGATATGAATGCTGAAAGTTTACGCATTAAAGAAGGTGAAAATAAACCAGAAGATATTTTACGCCATGCTCAAGAGTGGGTAAAAAATCATCAGGAAAAATATGATAGTTGGCTAGAAAAAGCCAGAAAAAAATCTACTTAATAGACATCTTCAGAAATTAAGATTTAACAAGGTTTTTAGAAAGGTTGCAAGTGCATTAATTATTGGAGATGTTTCATACCAATTATCAAAAATTTTGCTAAATTTAGCTGACAAAGAGGGTAGTTCAGTAGGAAATAACCCGTACAGGCGAAAAGAGAAAAAAACTCAAATATCTTAATATAAAAATACATCAAGCAATCATGTTATTTCTAGAAACTATTTGGCACTTTTGCAAGATTATAGCGTTTTGAAAACTTATAAGCTACACCTCACATCTCAATATTATTTTACATAATAAATAAAAGAGATAAATATAGAAATATTACCGAAAAATCAAGGTATAATACCATTTTAAAAAAATCTTGCTAGATTAACATTAGTTGATTTTGAGGTTTGAAGTTTTAGGTAGTAGGTGTTAACAGAAGAAGTGCAAATTTTTCCATCCTTTGGCAAAATATTTTACCTAAAATTTATGGAGATGCGCCTCCCATTTTAAGGGGATAAAAAAAGAGAATATTCCAAATCTCAAGCTTCTTTATTGGAGAGGTACTGTTAACCTTTGCGTAGCATTCCGGAGGAAAGTTCCGACCATAGGAGGCTAACTATTAACTGATAACTGATAACTGATAACTGTTAACTGATAACTGAAATAACTGCAACAATCTTTATTTATTAATTATTAATTGTTGAACCATACTAAAGCCTAAAATCGATCTTTCATTCCTCGTAGACGAGCAAAAGTTTGCACTGGGTCTTGACTTTTCATAACTAACTGTAAACTTTTTCTATCCCATCCCATAAAAGGATTTGTAAGTTTTTCTACACCTATAGTTGATGGCACAGTCGCCTCATTCCGACTGCGAGCTGCCTTAACTTCCGCAAAACGCTTTTGTAGCTCAGGGTTTTGCTCATCCACAGTCATAGCAAACTGCAAGTTTTTTAAAGTGTACTCGTGGGCACACCAAAAGCGTGTATTATCAGGTAAATTACGTAGTTTACTCAAAGAGTCAACCATTTGGGCCGGTGTTCCTTCAAACAAACGACCACAACCACCAGCAAACAAAGTATCCCCACAAAACAATTCTCCTGTGTCCCCACTACTAACTGGAGGAAAATAATAAGCAATGTGGCCACTGGTATGACCAGGTACAAAGAACACCTGACCAACTCGATCAGCAAATTGGACGCGATCGCCCTCCTGTAAAAACACCTTTTGTCCAGGAATGCGGCCCCGGTCCTCAACCCCACCATAGACTGTCAGTTGGGGAAACTTTTGGATTAACCTTTGGTTACCACCCACATGGTCGGAATGGTGGTGAGTATTGAAAATAGTCACCAACTTAGCCTTCAGAGATTCCAGTTTTTCTAGCACTGGGTAGGGTTCGGCGGGGTCAACTACAGCAGCAATATTGTGGCCGGGGTCGTGTAGTAAGAAGATGTAGTTGTCTGAAAGTGCTGGCAGTCGATAAATATCCATAAAACGGCATCAATACCTCATCTATAACATTTTCCTGAAGGCATATTATTTGCCCTCTTCTTATTAAAATAACGTATTATAGCGAAAGGTTGTTTGTGATGGAAATTCTCAAATAAGTTTTGAAATGGCAAGAGATGCTAAACTAGGAGATTAAAAAGTTTTGAAGTAAACTATTGGGGAAACAAGGTAGCAGATTTATTAAAAATTTTTATCCCAATTTGTGCAAATTAAGTCTAAACTTATCTAGTATAAAATTATCACCAAAAAGCATCGGGACTATCCAATCCTTAATACTTATTTTCCATATTTTTATATTAATTTACTTAGAGATATTAGATTATAAATTATGTTATGGACTCAGCAAAATCAACCAAAGATAACAATCAATCAAATGGTAAACCGAATTATGACATCAGGAAAACTAAGTCGTCGGGAACACCTACAACTTACTTCTGCAATTCTATGTGGTCAAAAAATCACAGATGAAGAGCGAGACCAAATAAATCAAATATTTGACTTAATCCAAATCGGTAAAATCAAGTTAATTGATGGAAATTAATTAGTTAATCCAGGTAATATATAGCAATCCTATTTTAGTCATGTACAAAATTTTAATGGCTTTTAGGGAACACTTAACTAGGAATGGGGAACAGGTAAAAGTTTCAGTTTTTTTATTTACTTTTTGATATATCGCAATCCGCGCATAGGTTGCGATATATCAATAAATTCAATTAATTAATTGAATTTATATGTTTACTTGAAACCATTCAAAATCAAGATAATAATTTAGCAAAAAATAATTACTATGTACCTAAGCAAAATTAATTATAGACTGGCATTTTACTAATTGATTGCTAAACAAAGGTGAGACAAATTCTAAATGAGTAAATAATTTTGCATACTCACTTAAGTAGAGAGTGGTAAATTTGATACATAAAGTACAAAATTTAAACTAGCTTATAAGTAAGTTATATCAGTGCTTTAAAGGCTTTTATAACTAAATATCTAATATTTTTTTTCACCTTGTTCTACTTAATATCATTTCTATGTTTAAAGATGCACTTAATTATTTTGACTCGTATCTGGCTGTGCCAGCAATTTTTATAGCAATTTGTATGTTTGATTAAGGGCAAATTCCTAAATAAAGACTAAAAACCAATTTTATTAGTAGACAATAACTATAAAAGCCAATAAAATCATCATATTTATCATTGATAGTATAGTCATAATTTCCCGTAAAATAATCAAAAAAAATGCAGTAATCATAGTGGAGTAACACAAATCAAAACATTCCTGATGCTCATTCAATTATCAAATAAAAATTATACTAAATCAGGGAAAATCTAAGAACATTAATCAATGATTACAAGTCAAAAAGACTTCTTAATAACAGTGCCAATCGGTTTACTACAAGTTCCAGCTTTAGCCAAAAATAGTACAAAATCAGATAGGCGGGAAATTAAACTATCTCTAGTTATTCCTACATTCAAAGAAAGTCAAAATATCCCTACTCTGATTCAAAAAATAACTCATTTATTAGACAGTAAAATTCCTAACTATTATGAATTAATTGTAGTAGATGATGATAGCCCCGACTTAACTTGGAAAGTCGCTCAAAAAATGACCCTAAAATATTCCCAACTCAAAGTAATGCGTAGGGAAAAAGAAAGAGGACTTTCTAGCGCCGTAATTCGTGGTTGGCAAGTTGCCAGAGGAGAAATATTAGCAGTAATAGATGCCGACTTACAACATCCTCCAGAAACCCTATTAAAACTATTAGCAGAAATGGAGCGAGGTGCCGATCTGGCCGTAGCTAGTCGTCACGTTGACGAAGGGGGTGTAAGTGAGTGGAGTATTGTGAGAAGATTTTTGTCTCGTGGGGCTCAAGTTTTAGGGTTAATAATTTTGCCCGGCGTAGTGGGACGAGTTTCTGACCCCATGAGTGGCTATTTTATGGTCCGTCGGGAGGCGATCGCTGGTGAAATTCTTAGCCCAGTGGGGTACAAAATTTTAATTGAGGTTTTAGGGCGAGGTAATATTCGTTGGGTGGGAGAAGTGGGCTATGTATTCCAGGAACGTCAAGAAGGAGAGAGCAAAGTGACCAGGAAACAATATATAGAATATTTACAGCACTTGATAACTTTACGGTTGGCCAAATGGCCTGTGGGTAGATTTATCCGTTTTGGCCTAGTTGGCTTTAGTGGTGTGTTTGTGGATATGGCAATATTTTATTTATTGCGTGAAGTTGTGGGTTTAGGTCTAACTCGTAGTGCAATGTTATCTGCAGAGTTAGGAATGATTAATAATTTCCTGTGGAATGACCTCTGGACTTTTGGTGATATTTCTCGGTCACAACGTGGTTGGCAGAAAAGACTTAAAAGGTTATTGAAATTTAATTTAATTTGTCTGGTTGGTTTAAGTTTTAATGTAATAATTGTAAATTTACTATTTAATCTTTTTGGAGTTAATCAATATATTGCTAAGTTAATAGCGATCGCTACTGTTACATTTTGGAATTTCTGGATAAATATGAAACTGAGTTGGCGAGTCACTCAAATAGACAAATAAAAATTTTTGCCACTCTAGTTATCTAATTATTATCTAAATTAGTGATGGGGATTCATCTTACAAACTCTGGAAAAAATAGTTAACCTCAAAAACACTTTTTAACATAGGTTAGTATTGAATATAATCTAAAATAGGGTGTAGTTAGTAATTAGGCAAAAAAACTGGAGGTATAGTTGCTGCTTTAATCAAAGAAAACTTTGGCATAAACCTAAAATTTGGAGGTTTGCAGATTTGGTAAAAATTTCCATAATAGCTAGTGATTTATCTAGTAGCGGCGCAGGTAGATGGGGAGGAGCAGTCCGTCCTTTTTTATTATCTCAAGCTTTACAAAAACTCGGATGCGAAGTAGAAATAGTAGGCTTTGTTAATCAAAATATTCCTACAAATATTAGTCAAACTTCACTGCCCATAGTTGCTATTCCTAGTAATAAATATTATCCCCGATTTTTAGTTTCTGCGAAACAACTGCTAGACAAAATTACAGGAGATATTATTTATGCTTATAAACTGAAACCTACTAGCTTCGGTTTAGCTCTGGTAAAAAAAATGCAAACTAGTCGTCCCGTATTTTTAGATATTGACGATTGGGAGTTAAGTTGGTATGGGGGAGATAACTGGAAATATCGTCCCAATATTAAACAATTAGCTAGAGATATTTTCAAACCAGAAGGAGCTTTACGACAACCAGACTATCCCTTTTATTTAAAATGGATAGAAGGTTTTGTTTCAAAAGCAGACCGGGTGACTCTACACAATCAATTTCTGCAAAAACGCTTTGGTGGTATTTATTTACCCAATGGAAAAGATACTAATTTATTCGATCCAGCTAAGTACAATCCACAAATAAGCAGAACTCGTTATGGATTTGATAATTATAGAATTTTAATGTTTCCAGGAGCCCCCAGACCATATAAAGGCGTAGAAGATGTTTTAATTGCCTTAGATAATCTCAACCAACCAGATTTAAGATTGGCAATTGTTGGTGGTAGTCCCTATGACGATTATGACCGCCAATTAATGGAAAAATGGGGCAGGTGGATTATTAAAATGCCCAAATATCCACCAACAGTTATGCCAGAAATTGTTGCGGCTGCCCATATAATAGTAGTTCCCCAAAGAGATACTCCAGAAGCTCAAGCCCAGTTCCCATTGAAACTCACTGATGGTATGGCAATGGCTAAACCAATTATTGCTACAAAAGTGGGAGATATTCCTAAAATTGTCGGCGATACTGGTTATTTAGTTGATCCTAGTTCCCCAGCACAAATTGCCGCACAAATTGAACTAATATTTAACAATTTAACTGAAGCAAATAATCGAGGTATGAAAGCTAGAGAAAGATGTATTAAATACTATAGCATTGATGGTATGGCAAATATTTTATCAGACTTAATCAAGATTTAGCTAGTAAAGATTAATAATAAGCATAATTGAGACCATATAACCTAGCTATTTAGACACAAGGAAAATATAAATGTCTAGAACAGAATTTATTGTGAGATTTCTCCGGCGTTATCCTCTCAAAATCATCGGAAATATTATATTAGGTTTTGCTGGAGGATTATTTAATGGAGTTAACACAGCACTAATAGTACCAATTCTGCTCCAAATTTCTGGGCAAGAAGTTGAATTGAAAGGTGCTCCACCAATAATTCAATATTTACTATCTCCTTTTGACGGAGTTCCTGAAAAGTATCGCCTAATAGTGATGCTTTTGGCAGTTATATTAACTATTATTCTGAAAAATTTAACTACATATTTAAGGAGTTTAATATCTGTAGCTTTTAGTCGCAGCTTGACAAATACTATTAAATCAGAAATGATCCAGACATTAATGGATACTGATTTAGACTTCTTCACGAAAGTCAAAGTAGGAGATTTAACAAAGCGTTTAGGTTCAGATACCGCTCAATGTACACAAACCATTAATGCTTATATTAATTTATTAACTCAATCATTAACTGTTTTCTTATTTGTTAGCTTACTAATTTCTATTTCTTGGCAACTCACTTTAATTTCTTCTTTATTGGTACTCTTAATAGCAGGAATTAATCAGTTATTTATTCGTCGTTCCAAGAAATTTGGAGGTTTGCTGAATCGGGAACAAAAAAATTATGCAATTAAGGTGATTGAAGTATTAACTGGTATTCGCTTAATTAAATCCGTAGGTAGTGAAAATAGAGAATATCAACAGATTAGAACATTAATGCTTTCCCTCGAAGATATAGCCCTAAAAGCACAAATGAATTCCGCATTAATAGGACCAGTTAATGAGGTGACAAGCATATTTACAGTAATCAGTATTTTATTATTGGGTAGAACATTCTTTTCTAGTCAAGTCGCCAATGTTTCTGCAATCTTACTAACCTATCTTTTAGTTTTATTTCGTTTACTACCAATTGTCTCTGGAATTAATGGCACCCGCAACCAAATTGCCAAAGGTTCTGCTAGTTTTGATATGGCTGTAGACTTATGGAGAAGAGATAACAAACCAATTATGAAGCCTGGTGCAATAACTTTTGAAAAAATTCGGAGGAAAATTCATTTTAAGAAGATTTCTTTCGCTTATCCAGGCAATAATAATTTGGTGATTAAAAATGTTAATTTAAGTTTACCAAGAGGTAAAACTTTAGCATTAGTGGGAGGCTCAGGAGCAGGTAAATCAACTTTTGCGGACTTACTACCAAGATTTTATGACCCCACCTCTGGTTCAATTACTATAGATGGCACTGACTTGCGTAAGTTTGATGTTGCAAGTCTGAGAAAGAAAATGGGAATTGTCAGTCAAACTACTTTTTTGTTCAACGACACAGTAAGAAATAATATTATCTATGCTCGTCCGGATGCCACAGAAGATGAAATGATTTCGGCTGCTCAACAAGCTAATGCTTATGACTTTATCATGGAATTGCCGAAGCAATGGGAAACGGAAATAGGCGATCGGGGTGTGATGCTTTCGGGGGGTCAACGTCAACGGCTTGCTATTGCGAGGGCGCTGTTGCAAAATCCAGAAATATTAATCTTAGACGAGGCCACCAGTGCCTTGGATACTGTTTCTGAACGTTTGGTCCAGGAGGCAATAGATCGCTTAAGTCGCGAGCGTACAGTTTTAGTGATTGCCCACCGTCTCTCAACAGTCCAAAATGCAGATAAAATTGCTGTTTTAGAGCGTGGAGAATTGGTCGAGGTTGGTACTCACGCCGAACTTCTGGAAAAAGAAAATGGTTACTATCACCGTCTCTATTCTATACAGTTTGCTGATAAGGCTAAAACTGATGATTATTTTGACGAACAAATTTTGGCTAAAGCTTCTTATGAAGCTCGCGGTTTCCTGAATAAGATTATTGGTTCTCTGAGATTACTTGCTGATGAAATAATAGATACACCGGAGGAGGAAACAGAACTTACTGAAGAAGCTTTTCAGTCAGCAGTTTCTTTGTTAAGAACTTTGGAGGTATTTGAAAATAAATTGCGCTCTGGCAGTAAACTTTGATTCTGAAGCCTTAAATCATATTAAGTTATTGGGTTTATTTGGGTTTATACCATCAGTTTTTCGGTAAATTTCCTGTAAATAATTTCAGGATCAGACATCATTTTTTACAATTTTTCTAAGAGATTAATATACTGTTGAGCAGTTTCCTTCCACGTCCAATAAGAAAACCGTTTATCTATTTCTTCAGCAGACAACTTCTGCTGAGGATTTTGGATAAATTTTTCCAAACAATTTGCTAAAGCATCAACATCACCAACAGGGAAAAAATCTACGCGATCGCTACATTTATAAAGTTCTACTTGTTCCCGAAAAACTTCTAAATCTGAGACAATAACAGGCAAACCTCTAACTACTGCTTCTGAGAGAGCTAAACCAAATCCCTCATATTTGGAAGGCATAACTACACAGGAACATTTTTGATACCATTTCTCTACCTCTTCGTCTTCAGAATATCCCAACCCCTCGAAATATTCCTGCATTAAATTCTGATGATTCTGATATATTTCCTGGCATTGATATAAATAATCAACATATTCTTGACTCTTAGATTGTTGAGATAAGCTCATCTTTCCCGCAATTAAGTTATCCGTTTCTTTGCCAATCAAAACTATTTTAAACTTCAGGTTTTTCTGAGCAAGTTTAATACCTGCTTTTAACAAGGTCAAGTGGTCTTTGTAAATCCCAAAAGAAGAAGGTAAATAAAATATTGGTAATTCCTCAACAGATTCATAGGGATTTTCTGCTAAACTAAACGAATTTTGTGTAGCATTAGACTTAGTGGGATAACCAGATATAGGTACAGCTTTTATTTTGTCACTAAATCCAGAAAAAATCGAGAGAATATCCTGGCGTGTTTTTTCAGAAATAGTCAAAACAATATCTACCTTTTGTAACCATTCTAATAAGCTTAAATCGTATTGTTTGACATAAGATTCTGGATAAGTTAGCGGTGAAAATCTCCAAAATACATCATAGGATATCATTGCTAAAGGAATATCTAGATTGGGTAGGGTTAATCTATTAGCTAAAAAGTATAAGCAATGAGTTGCTTGATAACGACTAGCAAAATATTTAATAATAAATTTGCTCTGGTATTTACGACGCAGACCCTTAAAAACTTTTTCTATTTTTTTCGCTTTAATTCTACCAGAAAAAGATGAAAACTTATTCAATAAGGAAAGTATTCGAGATTGTAAAGATTTCGGGGGTAATATAAATGATTCATATTTAATTTTTGGAGATAATGGTAGTTTTTCTTGAAAATGAGGAATGTCTTTTTTTTGCAAAATTAATATGATTTGTTCTACTGCATCGATATCTACCCATTCTTCTATTGTTCCACAAATTACTCTTTCTACTCCACCGTGCCGATAATATTCAATGGGAAGTATCAGTTTCATGGTTACTCCAAAATTTAATATTTTTATGAATTTCAATTAATTAGTAATTCTCTTCTTGTAGAGGCAGAACCAGAATTTATTTCCACTCAATAGTTAGTGGTATCTATATATAGAAATCCTAAATAGTTTGTTTTCCGATTGTAAGAGAAGACAGTAAAACTCAGATATTTTTAACAACTCACATTAGGATTACTATATAACCAGTAATAATTAGTAGTGACCAGATTTTATCTAGTCAGAATACTAACGTGCTATTTTGAGTAAGTAGAGTAGAATATATTCTACCCCTATACCTCTGGATTATAGACCCTAATTATCCGTAATATTAATCAATATTTTTCAACCATAATGGTGCTACATTCTCCCAAGTTTCATTTTTGACATTTTCTTGGATTTTTTCCCTGATGTTTTCTAACTCTTGGGAATTTTTTAAAAGTTCTACGATTCGATAAGCTAATGCTTCTTGAGTTTCTCTTATACTGGGGTCGCCATCAACTTTAATACAATAATCTTTTTCCTTAATAACTGCATAATTAGTAGTTACAGGAACGCACCCTACCATTGCCGACTCCCGTAAAGAAATACAGTCTATTTCTTCATAAGAACAACCATAATAATGAATAGCTGAAGTTGATTTTTCTGCCATTAATTGCTGATGACCTACACTACCATGGTCGATTACTCCAGGCTGCTCCATCAATTCAATCATTTTCTGCTTCCAAGGTATTAACTTTTGACTACTGTCACGCTTTGTCCAGCCATAATAAATATGAAGTTCCGCCTCGGAAATTTCCCTTTTAATAATCGGCCATCCCCACATCAGCATAAATTCTAGACCTCGATAGTACCTGGAAGCATATACTAATTTATAGGGTTGTTTTTGATTTTTATTCAGTTCTAAAACTGAAGAATCTGCACCATTATTAATAATTGCAAACTTATCATCGGGTAGTTCTGGTAATAGATTACGCTGATAATAACTTTTGACAAAAATTTTATCATACGGGGCTAAATATTTAGGGTCGAATGTGATTATATCTTGCCACTCAAACCAAATTCTATTTGCCTTAGCTCCCGCAGGTAACATCTTAGGATGTCTCCAGATAATTAAAGTATCAAAGGTATCGTACCAATTTATTTTTTGAAAGTTGAGATACTTTACCCCACCATAAATTCCTTCTCTATCTTCACAGTTAGTGTAAACAGTAACATCATAGCCTTGTTTGGCCCACTCTCTAGTTAAAAAGAATACAGCACTATCTGAACCACTTGCACCCTTAGTTTTAATATCAGATTCTAGTAGCAAAGAACGCTTTCCTAAATAAAAAACAATTGACTTTTTCGGCCATGTTTGAGCAGTTAGTTTTTTAGTTAAGTTATTAGTCCAGGGAAATTTAGACTTGATTGACTGTTTTAGTGGTGTTAGCATAAGATACTTAGGTATACACAATAAAATAACAAATTTATGAATATTTTCCGGTTGTTTCCGGTTTTTTTCAGCTTTAGTAGTTGCTGTATATTATATTAATAGCACTTACAGGTACTAAAATTGAGATTACTGACTTTTTCCGATCGCTTAGGAAGTAAATCTATTCTCAAAATAGTATGTTTTTTGTACACCCGATTTTAGATTAAAATTATATCACAAATAAAGTCAAAAAGTCGCCAAGCAATTTACTAGTTCTCAAGGTTTAAATCTTAGAGATTAGGATTTGTGAAATTTCCTGGATGGAAGACATAACTTTTTGGGCTAATTTCTGTTTTGTCGTTTTTAAGTAATTGCCTCCCTAAGTATTTGGTAAATATCACAAGCTAGTTTTATATAGAAAAGAGGTAATTTATATAGTTGATTACTGAAAAAATATATAGTTATGGGATTGCTTTTATCTAAATAAACTAAATTTTAAAATTTTCACCTCTACTGGGTAAATCTACTTTTTAATATCAATAAATCAGAAAATATCAAAATTAATTCGGAGGAATCAACCGTGATTGTCAAAAAGCTACTCAATAGTTTGAATTCTCAATTAATCAAATTCAAACAAAGAATAACGCCTAAAGTATGGTCAGAAAAATCTATAGTTTATTACACTGGTCACACTGATTATGAATGGTCTCCAGAAAGTTTAAAAACAGGATTAGGAGGTGCTGATGCCAGAATTGTATACCTGAGTCGAGAATGGGTAAAACTAGGTTATAAAGTTGCTGTATATAATAACTGTGGAAACAGAGAAGGTATTTATGAGGGAGTAGAATATAATCACTATTCAAAATTTAATCCTTACGATAGTTTTGATACTCTAATTATGTGGCAATTTGCCTGGAGAATAAAGTTTCCAACCAAAGCTAAAAGAGTCTGGCTAGATTTGGGTTCGGTACTTTTGCCAAGGGAAGTTACTTATGAAAAGTTAAAACACTACGATAAAATTTTCTGTAAAAATAATTATCATCGTTCTCTTCTCCCAGAAATTCCCGATCATAAAATAGCAATTATCCCTAATGGAATTGACCGCGAATTTATTAATCTTAAAGATAATCCTAAAGAGCCTTATAAAATTATTTATGCCTCAAATTATATTCGAGGTTTAGAAAGAATGTTAGAATTTGGTTGGCCGATTATCAAAAGGGAAATTCCAGAAGCTCAACTAAATATTTATTACGGTTGGGGAAAAAAAGTAGACCCAGCCTGGAAAACTAAAATGTTAAAATTAATGAGTCAACCTGGAGTAATAGAACATGGTAAAGCAGGAAGAGAAGTTTTAATGCAAGAAAAATCAACTTCTGTCATTAATTATTATGGTTGTACATTTCAGGAGTTAGATTGTAATACAGTTCGAGAATCAGCTTTAGTCGGGTGCGTTCCGGTGACAACAAATTATGCAGGATTAAGGGATAAAATTTATTGCGTCAAAGTTGAAGGACATCCTTATGAACAAGATATTCAAGAAGCATTAGCTGATAAAATTGTTGAGCTTTTAAAAAATCCGGAAAAACTCCAAGAAATTAGCAAAGAATTTAGTGAATTAGTTAAAGATGAAACTTGGGAAAATGTAGCTCAATTATGGTTAAAAGAAATCTAGATTAAGTAGATAAAGGAGATAAATATAATGGTAATGCCAAATTTTCTGTTAATTGGTGCTGCTAAATCAGGTACTTCTTCTCTTTACTATTACTTGAAACAGCATCCCCAAATTTATATGCCAGTTTCTAGAGACCAAAAAGAACCTGATTTTTTTACCTTAGAAGGAGAAAGCATTGAAAGATTGGGACCGAATGGAAAATTTAGCATGAACAATGCAATTACAGATTTAGAAACTTATCAAACATTATTTGCAGATGTCAAAGATGAAATTGCTATAGGAGAAGCTTCAACTTCTTATATTTATAGTGAAAAAGCACCCCAAAGAATTAAACATTATATTCCCGATGCTAAGATAATTGCGATTCTACGAGACCCCGCCGAAAGAGCTTTTTCACACTTTCTATTTTCCTTAAGTAATGGCAGGGAACCAATTCCTGATTTTGCCAAGACATTACAAGAAGAAGAAACAAGAATTGCCAATGATTTTAGTTTTCAATGGCATCATAAACGTAGAGGTTTTTATTATACTCAATTAAAGCGTTATTATCATATATTTGATTCCAGTCAAATCAAAGTTTATCTTTATGAAGATTTGAGAAATGATGCTGTTAGTTTAAACAAAGATATTTTTGGGTTTTTAGAAGTAGATAAAAGTTTCGATACCAACGTCAATAAACAACATAATCCCACTCGCGTTCCTAAGAATCAAACTATCAACACCCTCCTGAATCGCCCGAATCCAATTAAAGATACGATTAAGCATTTTTTACCGACTAGATTTCGCAAGGGAGTTGCTGATAATTTGAAAAAGAAAAATTTGGGAAAACCAGAATTACCTCAAAAAATACGGAAACAATTAATTGCAGAATACCGAGAAGATATCTTGAAACTTCAGGATTTAATTAACCGAGATTTATCAAAATGGTTAGAAGTTTAAAATATGAGTGATTTACCCCCAATATATTTCTACCTTCCCAAAGCAGATTGGGTAGAGGATATGCCAGATACTCCTAATTTTCCTTGGACAAAATTTGGTATAGGAAGATATGCCTGGACATTACAAACTTACCTTCATCTGAAAGCCGATGATTTTCCTTGTGAGTTAGTCAAAACTATACCTACAGAAGGGATTGTTATTGCCCACCGAGATTCTTTTTCCTATAGACTAAGACCAACATCAAAAGTTTTAATGATTTGCATTAAAGCAGATAAAAATCCCCATCCCTATGCTCAGTTGCACATTGTCCAAAATCCTCAAGATGTTAAAAATTTAAGCAACAGTTATTATATGCCTCATTGGATACAACCAGGATTAGTTCCTCGTAATCCTGGAAGGGGCGATCGCTTTGAGAATATTGGTTATTTTGGAGTCAAATCTAATTTAGCACCAGAATTAAAAGCTACCTCTTGGTCGAAACAATTAGAAGAGTTAGGGCTAAATTGGGAATTTATTCCTAGACATCGCTGGTATGACTATAGCAATATTGATGCCATTGTTGCTGTTCGTAGCTTTCAACGACAGGATTATACTCACAAACCAGCCTCGAAACTCTATAATGCTTGGCACGCTGGTGTACCTGCTATTTTAGGGAAAGAATTAGCTTTTCAGTCAGAAAGGAAAAGTGAATTGGATTATTTTGAGGTTAGTTCTGTAAATGATACTATTGCTGCGCTGAAGCGTCTTAAAGATAATCCTCAATTGTGTCAAAAAGTTAGAGAAAATGCTCAACATCGGTCACAGGAAACTAAATCTGAAAATACTATTAAACAGTGGCGCAATTTTTTAACAAGAATAGCAACTCCTGCTTATTATAAGTGGGTTAATGCACCTGAGTGGCAAAAACAACTCTACAAACAAAAGTGTTTTTTGAATATTAAAATTGATGGTCTAAAAAGAAAATTTGGCTTGGCATAAAACTGAAATGTTTTGCGAGTTTTTCCGATTTTTAGAAGTTTCTATTTGTGTTTCTATAGCCAAAAAAGACAACTAGAAAATTCTACACCAGATTATTTTAGATAAAGTTATTGTCTTTCCAATTGAAATTAAAAAATATCTGATGATTTGTAAGCATTCAGCCGTCAGAAGAGTGCTTTTAGTTTTTATAAAAGCTTTATCATTCAAAATTAAATTTTACTGTAAAAGCCAGTTTTCAAGTCTATATTCCTTTAAATATCCTCCTTAAGTTTGAGGTTTTTATTGCTGATAGCTGACCGCTAATAGCTGAATGCTTATGATGATTTAGCCTAGCTAACATCTAGAAAAAGTTGTATTAAAGATTTAATCTTTTTAACAGTTCATCAGCATCTACAACAAAACTAGGAACATTTTTTCCGCCTTTGCTATTACAACACAAATATTTATACATATGATTCAAAGATTTTGAAAGATAATAGTAGTGGGGAATCACATAAGAGGTAGGAAATATTTCTAAAACATTAATTTGAGAGGAAAAAATTAGATTTACCAACCCTGCTCCATGTACTCCTATGACATAATCAGCATCATAAAAAAGTTCTATTTGTTCTGTAATTGACATTTCTTCAAGAAAGTATTTTTTAAATCCATGAATTGCTAAACGATCTAGTATTTCATCTTCATTGAGGATATGACGATAAGGGGAATTTTTTCTCGAAATAAAAATGCGATTAATTTTATTTATCTCTCTATTCGGTTTGATTCTATTAATGAAAAATTCTAGATATTCTGACGGTAGATAACCAGCATTAGAACTTGTCAATAACTTGGGAAATATAAGCTTTTCTAACAAATAAAAGTTGTTAGGTTTTACGAGAAAAATTTTAGCATTTTCTGGAAGTAGTTTTTTGAGGTAGAAATCTTCTAGTGCTGTTAATTCGCTAGAAACTAATAGATTAATTTCTGGAATTTTTCTATACTCATCTTGATGAAGAAGATAAAGCCGTGGAATATTGTCTATGAGAGAATGATAGTAATTTTTATAAGACTTATATGTTCTAAAAATACTATAAGTACCTAATAGCTTTTCAGGTTTATTGAGGTACAAGGATTTTATGTTGATTTTTTTAATATTTTTTAGTTGATTTTCATATATCAGAGAATCAGCAATCAATTGACGGGAATTTGTAAAGAAAAGATTGTATTTAGAAGACCAATAAATTACTTTGGTAAGAGTAACACTGTAAATATTGGGAACAGAGTAATTTTGATTTATTAAGTGTTTTGAGTTGTCTAGCAATCGCATTTCTTTGATTTCAGGAGTAGCAGTAACTTGCTCTGAAATAGGAGATAATTTCTGCAAATTTTGTGTTTTAGACAGCTCATCAATTGAAATTATTTTAATTAGTAACTTCCGCAAAGTTGTTTGAACTGAATTTTTCCAGCTTGTTAATTTTTGTAAAAAAAACATGAATTTAGCTTGAAATACATATACATTAAATTATTATAGATTCATCATCTAATCTTGTAAAAATTATATATATTTTATTTAGATTTTTGGAGCCATTTCAAAGTTATATTGATGAGATTGTAGATACGGCTATTTTTCACTATTAATTAATTTACCAAAATTACTATGTAATATGACGATACCATATTTTTCATCCATAATTTATTTGCTTAGAAATTCTTACTTGAGAATTGTTTTGAAAATAATTTTATTGGCGACAATTGGATTTTCAGTTATTAGTAATTATGGAATATCATGGGATGAACATTGGGAAATCAACATGGTATTTTGGAATGTAAATCTAATTACTAAAGGTAAAGAACTTCCAAGCGATGCAAAATACTATGGTACTGTATTTAATTTCAGCTCAGAAGCTATTTTTCAAGCTAATGAAATATTTCAAAATAAACTTTTGCAGAAAAATCTAAATCAACCTACTTATGAAGACGAAGAATACAATATATTATTGAGAACCTATAAAAGAATTAAAATCAAACATATTTTAACCTTTTTAATATCTTTAGTAACTTATTTTTCCGTAGCAGGAATTGTTGCTATTTTAGCAGGTTTAGAATTTGCTTGGTTAGCACCCATTAATTTAGCTCTGTTTCCGAGATTTTGGGGTCATAGCTTTTTTAATCCTAAAGATATTCCCTTCGCAGCAATGTTTACCCTAGCGACTTTACTTGGAGCTTGTTTAGTTAACTACTATATCAAGGCTAATCAAGAAGATATTAAATTAGGAATTAACCGGATAACAATCTATTCTATTCTTTATGGCATATTGATCGGGTTAGTAACAGGAACAAGAATTGGTGGTTTCTTTTTCTTATTTTTTGTACCAATAACTCATATAATAGTTATTCTAGGAAAAAAGAATATTTACAAAGAAATTAAAAACTTCTGGTGTTTCTATGGAGCAATATTTTTATCATGGATGGTAACAACAACTATTTTTTATCCTGCATCTTGGAGTAATCCTATTGGGTGGTTTTTTGAAACCTTGCAGTATCTTTCTAAACATAAGTGGAGTGGTACTGTTTTCTTTGATGGTAAGTTTATTTCAGGACAATCAATTCCGTGGCATTATCTTCCAAAATTATTGTTAATTACGACTCCATTAATTTTTCTAGTAACATTTGTTATTGGTTTACCATGGATATTGTTTAAATATAAAAAATTCACCAACCTCCAACGTGCTTGTGTAATTTTACTTTTACTACAAGTGTTCTTTTTGCCTATGATTGCCATTATTAGAGAATCAACCATCTACGATGGTATCAGGCAATTTATTTTTATTCTTCCGGGAATAGCTGTAATTTGCTCTACTACATTTATTTGGATTTATCAAAAAATATCCAGAAAAACTTTCCAGTTATTTACTTGTGCTTTGATTGTTGCATTGCTAAGTCCAATAGTCTTGGATATGGTGGCTTTGCATCCCTATGAATATATTTATTTCAATCGTATATCTGGAGGATTACCAAAAGCATATAATCAATATGAAACCGATTATTGGGGGTTAAGTATGCGAGAAGCTATGGAGTGGATAAACAATAATGGGAAGGCTAGCTTAAATGTAGTATCTAGTCATCCAGTTCGCTTATCTAAAACTTTTGCTAATCCTGAAATTAAAGTAATTGACTACCGAGAGTTTAACCAAACAGAAAATTCTCAACCTTTCTACTATTTAGCTATGCCACGATGGGATTATCAAGATAAATTTTCCGAATGTGAATTAGTTTATCAAGTTATGAGACAAGGTGTTCCTTTAAGCATAGTTAGAAAATGCGATTCATCAAATTTGTTTGTTAAATAAATAACGTAAAATCCATCATATCGTTAATTCTAATTCCACTCAAAAGGTTTATTCGTTTCTCCCGCAATACGCTCAAATATTTCTAGTTTTTCTGATGATAATTCTCTCTGCCAACGTAAATCTAGTTTAATAGCTATATCTACATTATTATAGTAATCACCATTTATTTTTTGTACTTTCCTCTCTATTTCCTGCCCTCGATAGCGACGAATTAGAGAATAAGCACCAGAATTACCAGAAACATCATAATGATCGTATTGCCAATACTCTATCATGGAAGGAACAAAATTTATATTCACAAAATTACAAATTTTTTCCACAGTTTCATCAGGATTACTCGCTAATTTTTCATAAGCAATTTCAATTCTTTTCTCTGGATTAAATTTTTCAAAAAAATTATTCCTTAGTTTTGTTTTTTCAACCCATTCTCTTGACATTTTTGCCATATCCCAGTGAGGATATTTTATGAGATAAGAGTTAACAAATGCTCTACCATCACGAACTAAATGAATTAGATAAGCTTCAACTCTTCCTGATGTAAATTCTTCAGCTTGAATTTTTTATCCAATCCAAGGATAAGCTTTACTCGCATCAATAATAACCTTTTTATTATCTAACTTGGAAAACATAAAAGAATAAGGATTAAAAATTTGATCTGTTTTGAAAAATTGTCGATTTTTTTTCTCAAACTTTAAAGGAATATACTTATTTAAACGAGTATTTCCCAGCACACTAGCCAATTCATATAATCCTTTTTATCCAAAAGTTTTTTCCCAAAATTCAGATGTCATATTCACACAATCAATAGGCTTTTGCTGACGATAACGATTGGGAAGACCGACCAACTCACCTGCTGAAAAACAGTCTGGATGACTGCCTAAAATTAGTGATAAAAGACTAGAACCAGAATGCCCACTTGACATTATAAATATGACCTTTTTGTGCATCAGTAATTATTCCTATCAAAAAGAGTAAACAAAAATAATTGATTATGTTAGATAAAAGTATAAAAGTAGGTTAAATTAGTATTGCATGGAATTATTGATATAATCAATAGCAGTAATTCAAATTGATTTTGATGACCCAAAAATAGGGTCTCTATTCTCCCCTTTTTGGGGAATGAAAAAAGTAAACTTCAGTATTTCAAGGTTCCCTATTGCACGAGGTACTGATAACTGATAACTGATAATTGATAACTGAAATGACCAACGGTATATATACAGTAGCAAATGATATTGTCTTCGATCAACTGGTAGCTTTACTCAACAGTATTGAGGTAAATGTTGGTACTGATACACCAGTTTGTGTAATTGCTTATGATGATAATACTGAAAAAGTCCAAGCTGAAATAGACAAGCGAAAAAATGTCCAGTTTCTAGATAATCCAGAAATATTTACGCCTTGGGAAGAATTTTCTTACCACGCTTGGAAAGGTCATCCAAACGCTTTGAATATGTGGGCAGAAAAAGGTATTAAAGGAGTAAATCGAATTGGCATGAATCGTAGATATTGCGGTTTCGATCCTCAAGCTCCTTTTGAAAAGTTTATGTATTTTGATGCCGATATTTTGGTACTTAATTCTGTTGAATATATTTTTGAACAGTTGGATAAGGATGATTTTGTTGTCTATGATTTTCAGTATAAAGACCCCTCCCATATTTTTAATTTAGAGTCGCCTAAACTATTTGAGGTTTTTCCAGAATCACGGATTAAATCTGAAATTTTTTGTGCGGGATTTTATGCAGGAAAAAGGGGTTTATTTTCCGAATCACAAAGGCAGTTTATACTAGAAAAACTCAATTCTGGAGAAGGAGAAGTTTTATATACATCCGCTCCGAACCAATCTTTACTCAACTATATGAAAATGCGATTGGATATTCCTGTTTATAACTTTGGTCTTGATTTACTGCCAGAAAAAAGAACAGGTTGTTCTGTAACATCACCTCATTTTGAAGAAAGGGATAATGTGCTATATGATAAGGGAGAAAGACTGACATATCTTCATTATATTGGGGTGTCTTCTAAAAGGTTTACTAGGCTTTGTCAGGGAGAAAATTTAGATTTTCCCTATCGAGAAATATTTTTACATTATCGTTATCTCCACGAACCAGAGAAAAGACCAAAATTTACAGGGAAACCAGAAGCTTATAATCCGCCAGTCAATCTCATGACTAAAATTTTTAAAAAACTGGGTTTAAACAACTAAGGAAAAACATATGAAAGGTATTTATATTGTCGCTAATGATAAGGTGCTTGATAACACAATTGCCCTGTTGAAAAGTATCCGATTATATGACAGCGATACTCCGATTATGATGATTCCTTTTGATGATAATTATCAGCAGGTAGCAGAAATCGTTACAAATAAATATGGAGTAGAAATTTATCCAGACTTGGAATTTGTAGATAATCTTTGCAACAAATTATATAACATCTTTGGGCAAGGCTTTTTTAATACTCCGAACAAACAAAAAAAGCAAGCTTGTTGGTTTGGACCGTTCGATGAATTTCTCTACATTGATGTTGATATTATTGTCTTTGAAAAAATCGCTGACAATCTCAAATATCTAGAAGACTATGACTTTTTGTGTTGCGATTATCAATATTTAAGTGGCATTAAAAATGTCTTCACATCCAAAGTTATAGAAGAAAAAGTCTTTACTGAAGAACAAGTGAAAGATGTTTTTAATAGTGGCTGGTGGGCATCAAAGAAAAACTTATTTACAGAAAGCGAACTATACGAAACCTTTGCCGAATGTGCTGCCCATACCGAATATTTTGACTTTTCTGAAAAAACAACAGATCAGCCAATTTTTAACTATATTGTATTAAAACATATTTCTCGGCGATTGAATCTAGTTCGCCGACCAGAAGGTAAAGGGCCTGGAAGTTGGGGCGGTAGTCCTCATTTCCAACGGGAAGGCGATCGCTTAATTGACCCTAAAGTAGATAAACCTTTACAGTATTTGCACTGGGCAGGTATTAGGATTGAACCAGGATGTCCTTATTGGGATATTTGGGAACATTATCGATACCTTGGGGAATCTAAACCTGCTTACTATCCTCAGAAAACTAAGACGAAAAAAAGTTTGGGGCAAAGAATCTTTGATAAAGTTAAAAATATAGGTAGACAAATTAAAGAAAGTTGAATAATAAAGGCTCAAGAAGGATTTTAGAGCTGATTTATATTTTTAAGTTAAACTACTATAACTAAAATATATTCAAAATCATACTAATAACTCTCTAATGCTAAAGTAGTAGGTATAGAAATATTCAAATCATTGGCTCTTTGAATATACTTCTCAATTCGTTCTTGACAGTGTGATAAACTAATATCTTGTTCCCCACTATATTTTTTCTTAGTCTCTTTTCTCTGATTAATTTGTTGAGTATACATTTTCTTAGTAGTATCAGTTGGAGTAATCTTTAGTTGTTGAAAAAGTGATTCAACCTTGGCAAAATTATTTAACTCTTCTAAGCGAACTTCATAACTATTTATACCTGGATATTCTTGCTGAAATCTATTCGCCCTAGCTTCTATATCAATTAAATAACCTATAGATAAATCCCACTGATCTAAATTTGAATCTACATCAATACAGGGAATAGCAGCAGTAACAGCATTAGGACTAGACATCCAAAAAGTCCAAGCCTGATTTTTCTCAGAGAAATATCCTAGTTCAATAAAACTTTTTAAAACTTTTGGTAAGTAGCGGCGCAAAATAATCACCTCTATTTTGAGAAAATCCTGAGCAACAACATCAAAAAAAGTTTTAATAAACATATGGTTTGTTTCACAGTATATCTTGCCATCAGGAATTTCTAAAAGTATGTCTTTAATAGCAGAGCTTTTAAACCTTCTTTGAGAAAAAGATGTTGCGTAGTCAAATTTATTAATCATCGTTAAGTAGTCACCAGTCATACTCGGACTAGGTTCATGATAACTAATAACTTCCTCAGCAGTTCCTAAAAGTTCTGATAAATAATTAGAACCTGATCGCCCAGAATTAATACAAAAAATTACTCGATGATTCAGAATTTTGTTACGATTAATAGAATGTTGAATTTTTTGAATAATTTTTTTCTGGCCTCGACTAATCTGATTAAGCAATGAATCTGGTTTTAGTTGATTATTCAAATTATTTCTCATCTCCTATGGGTTTATTTGTCTGATTTCTTTCTGGATTATTATTTATATCTATCTATTCATAATCCCACTCATAAAGTGTATTTTTATCGCCTACAATAGAATAAAATTCTCTGATAGAATCTTCTGTTATTTCTGTTAGCCAGCGCCTATCTAATTTAATAGATGAATTAGTTGAAATTTGGTTGTCTTCTGTGGAATTTTGATACTTATTAATTGAGGCACGAGTTCCTCTATTCCCTGAAATAATATTGTGTTCATATTTCCAATATGAAAGCATTTCTGGCATAAATTCTATGCCTAAAAAATTGCAAATTTGTTGAGTTGTTGCTTGAGGTTGAGTTGCTAACTTTTCATACCTGACTAAGATTTTATTTCCTGTAGAAAAGTTATCAAAAAAAACTTCATTATTAGTTACTCTTTTCAGCCAAAGTTCACCAATTTTTTTGACATTCATATTACGTCTTTTCTTTAGATAAGAATTTAGTACTGCTCTACCATCACGCACTAAATGTAATAAGTAAACATCAAATTGTTTATTTAACTCTTTTAGCTGCAACATACTCGATATCCAGTATATCGTCTTAGTAGAATCTACGATAATATCAGCAGGTGTTTTAGAAGCAATAATTGAGTAGGGACGAAATATATCATCATTAAAAATTTCCCTAAAAAATTTCTCTACTTTTAAAGGTATAGCAGGAGATATTCTGGCATTTGATAGCCCTAGAGAAAGATTGTGTAATTCTTTTTGGCTAAACTGATGATTCCAAAAATCATCCAGTTTGTCTTTCTTATTTAATTCTGGCAAATTACTTAATTCTCCTACTGTAAAACACTGAGGATGACTATCTAAAATTAATGATAGTAAAGTAGAGCCACAATAAGCTGTTCCTAAAATAAAAAGGACTTTTTTTTTCATAATAATCAGGCTCCAAATTATTCCCGATTTTATTTATCTTTGTCGCCAGTACCAACGGTTTACACTGGTAATAAATTTTTGCGTTTTTACCGGAAGAGTAAATTCTAATCCGGCAAATTTGTAGGGTAGCTTTCCTTGCAACATATACTTTTTAGTAAGTGTAAAGTTAGTAGGAATTTGTAAACCCATTTTTTTGAAGCTAGAAGCACAATTTTCTGTTAACTCTCCTCGATGAGTGCTTTCTCCAACTATAACTAAATTTTTTTCAGGGACATAAAATTTTTCTCCTTCTAGTTTTTCTTTCGCGAAATCATTCATTTCTGCTGCCTTAAAGTTATAGTCTGGAAAAGATTCAAACATTCTTCTGATAACTTTAACCCTAACAAATTGAGGTCTCCAAGAAGACTTAATCTCTTTACCATCTGAAAAAACAGTTTCATATAGAGCCAAGCCACTTTTTGTCAAAAGCTTACTATCTTTTTTGAGATATTTATCAGTATGAAAATAGGGTTCGACCGCAATGATTAAAAAAGAACAAATTTGAGGGTTTTCAATTGTCTTAACCAGGTTATATATTTCTTGTGCCTCTCTATCTCTAATTCTGACAAGATATCGATCATCCATACACCAGTATATCCATTCATTATCATCTAAGTCTTGAAGCAAAGTTAAGACAGTTGCTTTAATGGGAGACTCGGTTTTAATGAATTCTATTTTATCTCCGTATTTTTTTTTGATTGATTCTGGATAGTTATCATTGTAAGGAACTCGATATATGAAAGAGTTTTTTTGCCAGAGCTTCTCATAAGTTTGGATGGTATGATCAGCAAATGGCATATACTTGTCACAGGTTAATACAACTGCTTTCATTGTTATATTAGAAATTCAGATTTACTTAATGAAGAATTAAATTATAGCAACAGATGTTCTAATATTTATTTTGGCGATGACACTAGGTCATCTGCCAACCTTATTTCATAAGTGGTATATGTACCATTAGGGGTGAAGATTGAGTACAATGCTTGAAATTTTCTCTATTAAATAATTGAGCTAAATTTAGGCAATCTAACTGTAAAGAGACCTTACCCATTCCCACTCTCTACGCAACCCCTCTTTCAGAGAAACTTGAGGTTGATAACCCAACATTTTCTGTGCCTTAGAAACATCAGCACTGGTATGACGAGCATCTCCCCTGGCTTTTTCCACAAAATTTTTCTTAATTGGATGACCTACTATTTTCTCCATCATATTAATAACTTCTACCAATACAACCCGACTTCCCCCACCAATATTAAATATTTCGCCTACTGCTTCCGGCACTTTTCCTGCTGCTAAGTTAGCTGCTACTATATCACTAACAAAAGTAAAGTCCCTAGTTTGCTGACCATCTCCATAAATAGAAATTTGTTCATCTTTTAAAATCCACTTAAAAAATTTATGAAAGGCCATATCAGGTCGTTGCCGGGGACCATAAACTGTAAAATAGCGTAAACAGACACAAGGTACGCCAAAATTATGATGATATAAATTGCAAAGTTGTTCTCCGGCTAATTTAGTAATTCCATAGGGAGAAACTGGCTGAGGACAAATAGATTCAGGAGTGGGAAAACTTTCTGCATTACCATATATAGAGGAAGAAGAAGCATAAACCAACCTTTTCAAATTGGGTGCATCTTTTGCAGCTTCTAAAATTATTTGAGTAGCATTAATATTACGTTCTGTATAAGCACAAAAACCTTCACCCCAACTAGCACGAACACCTGCTTGGGCAGCTTGATGATACACTACATCTACGTCTACCAGTAGCTCTGACCAATTCAAAGATTGGATATCATTTTCTATGAGTTTAAAACCGGGATTATCTTTAAATTGAGAAATATTTTGAAGCTTCAAGGCTGGGTCGTAGTAATCATTAAATTGGTCAATTCCGATTACTTTTTCCCCTTGATTTAGCAGAGCTTCGGCTAAATTAGAACCGACAAAGCCTGCCACTCCTGTGACTATATTATTACTCATTTATTTACAATTAAAGTTATTACTTTATGATTCAAAGGAGATATCTAATAATCCTGATGTTGAGAAAAATTTAACTCTCCTTTTTGATACCCTGCTCCATCTTATCTAAAATTTTACTAAGCTGAATCCAGACAACTACCCCAGTTGCTACAGTTAAAGGCAAACAAATAGAATAGGCAACTAAATTAGTAAATCCAAATAACTGTAAACTTGAGGATAAAAATATTAATGCACCAGTAGAAATTCCTAAATAGGGAAGCTGTAAAGTTAACCCTCTCATACTAACTATATTACAGGTAGAAGGATTGGTTGACCAATCTTGAACCAGTTGCTTAATTAACTTGGCAAATACAAATCCACAAGACAAACTGATTAACAGACCAACTACGATTAAAAAATAGGGAGGTTGGGGCAGATTATACACAAATATTTCCTTTGTTTATACTCTAGATTATATAGTCATATATACTATACTGCTGAATTACAGAATTACTTGTTAACAAAGTGTTTTATTTTAAATTAAAATTGGAATTTACTACAATTGATAAATCAATAGTTATCTGTAATTCAGCAATATTTCACAGATACCAATTAATGGTTGAGCCCAAAAAATTAATTGGCATTTTGAGAATTGGTCATTGCCATAACAGAAGGTAAAATTGCAGCAGCTTTCTCTGTAGAAAACTCTGCTAAAGCACCAAGGGCAATATTAAATAAGCGACTAGGCTGTAAATCATCTTGAACCAAATTCCACAGACGTTTCACTTCTTCTGTATGAATTCGGTCATCTTCAACCATTGCCAATATTAACTGTTTTCGGATAAATTCACCCTCTTCACTCAACAGATATTGTAAACCTAATTGAGCTGTTGGTAATATATCAAAATTTTGGTCTGTACGAGCGATCGCAATTAAATTTTCTAACCTTTGCCACTGTAATTTTCCATCTTTAAACAACACCTCCATCAGACGACGACGTAATGCTGGAGACTCCCCTTTCAACAACCGTCGCGCCACATAAGGATAGGCCACATCCACAATTTTAAAATCTGGATTTAACGAAAGAGCCAAACCCTCTTCTGTGACCAAAGAACGAATAATCAAAGCAAACTTAGCGGGAATTCGGAATGGGTATTCATACATTAATCCCGAAAACTTATCAGTAATTGTCTTAAAATTAAAATCCCTGACACTTTCACCCAAAATGTCCCCTAACACAATTTCCAGAGCTGGCACAATAGGATGAATATCCACATCTGGAGCCAAAAACCCAAGCTTCACAAAATCCTCGGCCAACTCAGTGTAATCTTTATTAATCAAATGAACTACCGAGTCAACCAAAGTTTCCTTTGTATCTGGCTCAAGTTGGTCCATCATGCCAAAATCAATATAGGCCATTTTACCGTCTGTTAGGGCAAATAAGTTGCCTGGATGGGGGTCTGCATGAAAAAACCCAAACTCCAGTAACTGACGCAAACCACCTGTGACACCCACTAAAATTAGAGCATTAGTATCCAGACCTGCTGCTTTAACTCGTTCTGTATCTATTAGCTTCAGACCATGTATCCATTCCAAAGTCAGAACACGAGTGGTCGTATAACGCCAATATATAGATGGAACCTTAACTTGAGGGTCATCAACAAAGTAAGTAGCAAACCGTTCTGCATTCCGCCCCTCGTTAATATAGTCAATTTCCTCAAATAATTTAGTCCCAAATTCATCCACAATTAGGGAGAGGTCGTGACCTAAATTTAGAGGCAACCAAGGAGCCATCCAGCTAGCACCCCACCGCATTAGGTATAGATCGAGTGTAATTACAGGCAGCAGATGCGGTCGTTGCACTTTCACTGCCACTTCTTCCCCACTCCGCAAACGAGCTTTATAAACTTGACCAAGACTAGCTGCGGCAACTGGTTTGGGGGATATCTCTTGAAATACTTCTTCTATGGTCTGACCTAGTTCAGATTCGATGATCGAAATTGCCATTTCATTATCAAATGGAGGTAGCTGGTCTTGAAGTTTAGTTAGTTCCTCCAAAAAGTCTTTGCGAACTAGATCGGGTCTTGTGGATAATGCCTGGCCAACTTTAATAAATGTTGGTCCTAAACCAGTGAGTATCTTTCGCAGTTGGGTAGCTCGTTGAGGAGTATCTTCGACTTTCTGATATCGCCATTTATCCCACAAAACTCCCACAAAAAAACCAGCAAAAGAGAATACTATTCTCAGAAATCTCCAAATAACCAACCACATCCGATAACGATAGTATTCAGCGATCGCTTCTGGATCGTACCTTCGTGTTGAACTAAAGTGATTTTGAGCCACTTGTAATATTTTCCTCTTAAACTCTGTATTTTTATCTTCTGGATAGTGAGGAATCGGGCATATGGCATTTTACCACAGACATTAGCAAAATATTTGGAAGCTTTTCCTAGATAAGTTAGTTATACAGTCTAGGAAATATGAAATTTTTGTTTAATTTTATAGTTTTCCTTGATGTTTGCTTTGTGTCTTGCACCCTTTTCCCTCGAATTACTAATTGTCAATTTTCAGCAATTCAGTAGAGTCATTTCAGTTATCAGTCCTCTGGCTGTTTGCGCAGCATTCGGTAGGAAAGCAAGAGGCTGGAAATACTGAAGCTTCTCCCCTGCGCCCAGGCGGGGGTTGATTTTTTTCATCCCCTTAAAAGGAGTTAAGAAAATTTCCTACCTGCTGAATTAGATTAATTTTGTTTTCTTTTTATTAAGTATAGTATACAAAACTACAAATACTATAATACTTTTGATTTAGGGTTTTGGCATCTTTTGGATTTAAGACCTGCAATAAAATATTTAAGAGACTGTTTGTAAAATAAGTATTAAGAGAACGAATACTAAAATCCCAAAGTGGTCATACTTCAAAGGATTAAAATCTGTTATATAGAGAGATTTGAGGTCATTTCAGTTATCAGTACCCCTGCAATAAGGAGGCTTGAAATACGGAATTATCTTTTTTTATCCCCTTAAAAGGGGAGGCGCATACCCACAATTTCTCGGTAAATATATTCTTAGATTTTTAAGTAGAGAAATTGTTGTCTTGATTTCTTCCTCCCTATTACCTGTTACCTTTTCCATATCTAATTTTTATATAGAAATCCGCGCATAGGTTGTGACAAATTCAAAAGTTGAAACACCCGACTGTTCCCTGTTCTCTGTTCCCTAAAAAGCAGTAATATTTTTGCCACGAATAAAATAGGATTGCTATATTTCCTTGACAAACAATCTCTAATTTACGTTTAGTGAAATAATTAATTTTAGTCTGTCGTCTGAATCCAAGAAAAATTAAAATCATCAAAATTGAGACACGAACAGAAATCAAATTTAATGTTAGTTTCCTGACTTCCTTTTTCCTGCTTCAATATAATTCCGGCAAACAATCTTTCAAAGCATATATCACCTCTTCTTGTTGCTCCGTTGAAAGTTCAGGAAACATCGGCAGAGACAAAACTTGTTGGCAAACTTGCTCCACTACTGGCAACTGACCCAACTTATATCCTAAAGATGTATAAACAGGTTGGAGATGTAAAGGCGTAGGATAATAAACAGTTGAACCTATACCTTTTTTCTCTAACTGAATACTTACCCAATCACGCAAACAAGTAGAAAAGCCAGCATTTACTTTTTGTTCTAATTCTTGATTGTTGAAGCGAATTGTGTATTGATTCCAAACACACCTACTTCCCCCCAACTCTTGAGGTGGAAATATATCAGTTATCCCACTCAAAAATTCATAGTAACGAGCTGCTAAATAGCGACGTTGCTCGTTCCAACTATCTAAATAACGTAATTTTACTTGAATAATTGCAGCTTGTATGGTATCTAATCGACTGTTAATACCAATATGTTCAGAATAATACTTAGCAGACTGTCCATGATTTTTGAGTATGCGTATTTGAGTAGCGATCGCGGGATTATTAGTAGTCACAGCTCCCCCATCACCAAAAGCTCCCAAATTTTTAGTAGGGAAAAAACTAAAGCAACCAATATCACCAAAACTTCCGACCTTTTGGCCAGCCCATTCAGCTCCCGTAGCTTGAGCGCAGTCTTCAATCACAATTAAATTATGGTCGCGAGCGATTGCCATCAACTGAGTCATATCTACTGGTTGGCCAAATATATGTACAGGTAAAATCGCCTTTGTGTCATTACTAATAGCTGCCTCTAATTGTCCTAAATCTAGATTTAAGGTTTGAGGGTCAATATCTACAAATATTGGCTTTGCTCCCACAGCAGAAATAACCTCAGTCGTAGCAAAAAAAGTGAAAGGAGTAGTAATCACCTCATCACCTGGCCCAATATTCACTGCTCGTAAAGCCAAAAACAGGGCATCAGTACCAGAGTTACAAGATACACAATGAGATACACCTATATAATCGGCAAATTGTTGCTCAAACTCATCAATAATTGATCCTCCAATATAGCGCCCAGAGGCTAGTACCTGTTGCACAATAGGATTAATTTCTTGACTAATAAATTTGTACTGCTGCGTTAAGTCTAGGGGTGGAACTTTCACTGACTTTAATTTTGTTCATTTAATATTCAATTCCTAATAGGCACTAATATACAGCTACCATTACTTTTTGAACATGATTCAATTAACAATTCCAGACATAGCGATGGCCCTGGGACTGATGGCCATAGCTATCGGTCTCTCTGCTTGGCAAAAATTAGGATTAGAATGGCAACTGCTAATAGCTACAGTTCGTACTATCGTTCAACTAATATTTATTGGATATGTTTTATCAATAGTATTTGCGACAAAACAGCCTTGGTTAGTGATAGGTATTTTAGCTGTGATGTTAACAGTTGCTTCTGTAGTTGCTAGGAATAGAATTAGTAAAAAAATTCCCCGGTTATTGCCTTTAGTTTGGGGTTCGATTTTAACTAGTACAGTTTTAAGTATTAGTTATACAAATTTATTAGTTATTCGACCTGATAGTTGGTACGAACCTCAATATTTAATTCCGCTTGTGGGAATTGTATTAGGAAATGCCATGAATGCTGCAGCGATCGCTGGTGAAAGACTTGTGAGTACAATTAATTCTAGTCCGGTAGAAATAGAAACTTTTTTAAGTTTAGGAGCGACTCCGCAACAGGCAGTTACTAAGTATAGAAAAGATGCTGTTCGTGCTGCTTTAATACCTACTTTAAATTCGATGATGGTAATTGGAATAGTTACTTTGCCGGGAATTCTTACAGGTCAGTTATTAACTGGTGTTAATCCTTTGGATGCTGTGGCATATCAAATGTTAATTATGTTTCTTTTGGCTTTTGCAAAT
>JAAUYJ010063734.1_pt1 | contig 32840 bp, 24 predicted proteins | sample 7278031 | NCBI WGS metagenome assembly JAAUYJ01 (sample SAMN14350222, study PRJNA611818) | marine sediment metagenome | isolation source: surface marine sediment (1.8m) | place: French Polynesia: Moorea | collected 2018-08 | reverse complement strand
TATAGGACTTACGCAGCAAAACCTATTTCCGTCCGCAGAGAACGAAAGGGTTTGCGGAGCAGTCTGGAACGGATAGCAATCTCAAATCCTAGTTTTTCTATCCTTATGGGTAAGTCCTGATTTAGCTCATCTTTCGTATTATATTTTAATTTTGTTAGTTAATTTGTGTAAGTATTATTATTTTTGCTTAAACTGTCTATAAACAAAACTAATATTTTTTTGACAAGTTAATTCTCCATACTGATAGCTTTAGCGACCAGCAAGAAGAAAGCCCCGGACCAGTAAAGCCGGACTTTTTCGGCCTAGATTAATTGCAACTAGATTGATGCTTGAGCTTTGACATCCTCCCCGGCCTAAAGGCACGGGGATTCCTACCGAGCCGAAACTCCTCGGCGGGTTGACGTTTCATCAACTGCTGCTACCTTGACGCTAGTCTTACGCTTGTCTCCACGTCCGTTTAATGTCTCAGACTGCCCGCCCGCGACTAATATATTTATTGCTGCATTCTCGTCTCTGTCGTGTTTTGCACCACAGTTGAGACACTCCCACTCTCGCACCTGAAGGTCTAACTTTCCACCTTTGAATCCACAACATGAGCAAGTTTGAGATGTTGGTTCCCAACGACTAATTACTCTAAAATCACGACCGTATTTTTCTGCTTTACCTTCTAGAAGTGTTCGGAATGTTCGCCAACCTAGATCGCTAATTGCTCTGGATAATTTACGGTTTTTAACCAGTCCAGATACATTCAAATCCTCTAAAACAATTGTTTGGTTTTCACGAATTATTTCGGTGGATAATTTATGCAGAAAATCTGTTCTTGTATCTTTTAACTTGGCATGAAATTTAGCCACTCTCAATCTAGCTTTTTCATACCGCTTTGAACCTAAGGTTTTCTTAGATAATGATTTACTTAAGTTTCGATACTTCTTAATCCTTTTATTTAATGGTTTTGGCGCATTAACCTTTGTACCATTGCTGAATGTAGCAAAGGTTTTTATGCCTAAGTCTATTCCAACTGAATTATCAGTTTTAGGTAAATTTTCTGGATTTATTTCTACTACAAAACTTAAGAAATATCTACTAGCTGAGTCCTTGATAATAGTTACTGAAGAAGGTTGACCAGGTAAATCTCTAGACCAAACTATTTTTAACTTCCCAATCTTGGCCAAATAAACTTTGTCTTGGTATACTTTAAATCCTCTCAAGGTAAACCTTGCAGATTGTTTTGATTTTCTACTTTTGAATTTAGGAGGTTTAATAGGTCTACCTTTTCTCTTACCTTTGGTTGATTTAAAAAAGTTTTGATAAGCCTGGTTTAAATCGTTCAAAGATTGCTGTAATGGTACAACTGAAACTTCTGATAACCATTCTCTTTCTTCAGTATTTTTAGCTTGGGTAATAAAAAGCTTTTGTAGTCCAGAATTAGTTGGTTTCTTTTCTCCTGAAGTATACTTTTCTTGGCAGCAAGCCAGGCTATCATTCCAAACAACACGGACACAACCAAATAGCTTTGCTAATCGGTATTTTTGTTGGCGTTTTGGATAGATACGATACTTAAATCTAGCTTTCATAATCTGACTTTTTAATTAACATTTAGGATAACATATTTATTGAAAAAAAACTAATAAAGTCGCCCTAGAAGGGCGAGGCTTCAGACCCAATTTTTCGGTGAATTAATTGCAAACATCTGTTTAAAAACCAGGCAATTGATAGCTGAAGCACTGAGTGCTGAGGAGAATTATGCCTTAGAAATAAACCTTACTTTCTGCACTCCCTCAATCATTTGTAAGCCAAATTGACCGGAAGTCAAATTATTGAGGTTTAAATATTCATTCATTTTTTGAGCTAATTCTTTTAAGTTAACTACTTCTTTTTCCTCATTATTCCAAGGAATAGGCTTAATTTCATCATCAGTAGGCTCTCCATCTACTGTGCGTAAGTTTTTCGACCACTCATGAGATCTATCTGTAGGTGCATCTAAACCAAACTGCATCGACTCGGGTTGCAGACGAATATCAATTGTTTTTACTTCTCCTGCAAACAAACAAATTAAGACATTTTTGGCTAATTTTTCCATCCGCAACAGAGGTAAAAGTTGGTCTTCTGGTAAGTCTTCTAAATCATTTCCTGGTGTAATACTATAACCATCCACAATTAATCCCGGCCACCCAGAAACCACTTGAGAACGTAGGATAATTCCTGTGATGTTTCCCTCTTCCAGGGACTTAAAAGTATTTGCCCTAGCACGAATTTTCTTGTCTTCTTCTATGTCTGCTTTTCTCACTCGACCAATACTCAATGCACCATCTTGTAAACAGTCTATCCATAAGGGATCTATACAGAAAAAACGAATTGACTCGGTCGGGAGTAAACCTTCATCTGCAACTAGATAATTAAAGGGCACTCCTTGTAATAATTTTAGGCGATCGAACCACTCTTGTAGATTTTTCGGTAGTAGGGAAATGGTGTCGCTTGGCTTATCACGTTGGGAATTTCGAGATAACTTAATTTTGGTCTGTTCTAACTTTTTCTGGTTTTGGAAGTATTCTCGTTTCCAGTTGAATAATTCTGTGGCTAATTTTTGATTTTGCAACATCAACATTCGCCCTAGTTGCCATGCAGCAGCGTAGGATATATCAAACATTCCTATTTCTGAATCATAACGTAATAATTCGTCTGCTGCTTTGGCGGGAAGTTTATAAGTTTCTGCGTTCAAACCTCCGCTTAATGGCCCTCGATACCAGGAATATGTTTTGCTTCCTTGTCGCATTGAATGAGGTACGGTTATATAACTATTTACTAGGTATTCATCAGCATGTTTATTTTCCGTTTTGGGTAGTCTTAGAGTATAAGGGTTACGGTTTAATCTCTGTAATAATTGGGTAAAGCTTTGCTCTGGATCGATACAATTAAAATTCCAATTTGCTAAACTAACAAAGCGAATTAAGTCTTCATCTTCTGCTTTCAGATAATCAAAACCCTGCTCGGTATAGCGTCCTTCTATGGATACTAAATATAGCATACTCATGCCATTGGGTTCGGGGAGACGGTTAGAAATAATTGTGGCAAATAGATTTTTATCATCATCCTCTTCTTTTGCTTTCTGGGAATAAAATGCTTTCCGAGCATGAGCGAGAAAAGCTAGGTCGCCATGAGTTGGTAAAATATCTTTTAAATATTTCTTTTTGACATCTATTACTGTTACTAACTCTTCTTCTTTTTGCCCGACTTCAAGTTCGATTTCTGGGAAAAATATATTGCCTTCTCCTGCTTTTAATTCCCCTAGAGTAATGTTGTGGGGTTTGGGTTTATCTGACTCCTCTTCAAAGTCGGAATCTCGGAATAATAGTAAGATTAACCAGGGGAGATTTTCGTCCTCTTTACCTGGATAACGCTCCCAGGGTAGGGTGCTTCTTGTGACTGTAATATGGGGCAAAACGTTGGAATGTTCGCCTAAGCTTTCTGGTGGTGGAAAAACTGTATAAATATCTTGAGGAGTCAGGGGTCCGAAACGTTCTCCTTGTACGGTGAAAGTGAGTTCGCGACTGTAGGTTTTTTCTGGATTTTTATCTCCCGCCTTAATAGTTTGCTCAAGCGTTAGGTGGTAGTTTCCACTTTCTAATGTGGGTTGATGGAATTGAAGGAATTGGACTTTGTCTGGTTTTGTTGTTGTCATGGCTTTTTTGGGTTTTAATCGAAATTTAAAACCTCCTACTTCATAAGAGGTACTGATAACTGATAACTGTTAACTGATAACTGAAATGATTGGATGGTTTTGGCACCGACTCGGTGGAAGTTGCGGGCGGCGATCAAAGCGGTGAACCAGGTAATGGAGGGGTTGTTGGTCCAGAAGCACCCAGACAAAACGTATATTGGACGGGTTGACCGGGGCTTTGATTTTTTGGGCTATCGGTTTTTCCCGGGTGGGTTGACTGTTGCCCTACAGACTGTGGAAAGATGTCTGGAGAAGGTTGCCCGGCTTTATGAGCAAGGTGCGTCGGTAGAACGCATTGGGCAGTACCTTCGGCGGTGGTGGCATTGGGTTCGGGGAGGTATAGATACCGTCAGAGCGTGTTTTGTTTGTTTCCTGTTTCGGTTTGCTGTCATCTGCCCAAGTAAATTATATAGCACAGAGCATAGCACCAAGGGTTTAGACTGATCGGTGTTACATCCGCTGCTGTACTATCTGTGATTTGATGGCTGTGGTCTCCTTCTTCCTTTGTGCCCCGCGTTATTCTGGTTTCATTTGTCATTATAGAACCATTGTCGTTATAATAACGTTCATACGCTGGCTCTGAGGAACTTAACAGCTCAAGCTCATACTCGGCTTGGTTTTTAAATCTACGAGCATAGGTGTTACGTACATTGTCGCCAGAAGGTTCTATGTAATATGAAACTTCCTCCTGCGGTTCGGTTTCCATATCCTCACCTATCCTCTTGAGCTCCTCTACACTCATGTACACTTTATGATGGTGCATTCCTGCCCTTTGAATTTGATGCGCGTCACTATGCGGTGGAAGCTGCTCGGCTGTCAAACGTACCATCATAGCCTTATTTCCATAGTAGTCTCCTAAATTATATTCAAAATGATCTGCCTTATTCATGGTGGCTCCTACTATGAAAGAGGCTCGCAGATCCGGAACTGTAACTCCATCTTCTACCTCTTCGCCATTACATAGATACCAGCCACCCGGGATGTCTTCCACTTTTCCATTCCACGCGATAATCATTCCTTTCACCAGTGCCCCAACACCTGCAAATGATACGCCGCGCACCGTTCCTTTTTTATCCTTTGGCCGATCAAACGCTACTGGTGCCTTTTCGATTTGACATATAAACTTCCCATCCTTGTAACCCTCCACCTTTTTATAATACAAATAGAGGTTCGCCTCTCCGGTTGGGTGACTCGTCACAATATTCCAAAACTCAATTAACATTGTGTCTTGAGCTGTTAACACCACATTCTCTCCTTTGGGAATGAACGTCCATCGTAAGGCTTTTACTTCACGTCCAACAGTTATCCGTTCCGGGTCTCCGTTTTGCTGCCATTGATCTCCTTGTATCTGAATTAAAATCCCATTCACTTCATCTTCCGTTCCCAACGCCCAGGGGGCAGTTTCTGTCGTTCCCACTTCTAACACCACCTGTAACTCAGATGCATCCGTGGGATTTTCATTATATTTGAAAGTAATATTAGAGCTTTCATCCTCTGAATAATTCGTATTCGTCAGTCGCAATTGCAAACTATTGGTTTCATCCTCAGTATTGATAACCTTAGTATTGATGACCTTATTACAGTTAACAAAACCGACAAAGAGAGGGATATTAGATTGTCCAGTTGCTTTTACCATTTCATAATCCTTAGTCGTGTATTCATAGTATTCTTGGCTTGGGTTAGGAGAGGGACTGCCATCAGACCTCACCTCAATATTGTCAAATTGCCAACTAATCTTGACCCTAACTCCTCGTTTATACCATTCAATGGATTGCCCAGGCTTCGCCGCTAATCCTGTTAAAATGATTTCTGTTGGTTGCGAAGGATTAAGAGTAATAACTTCATCCCCGATCCAAAGTAAATAAAGGCTATCTTTACTAGCAGCACTAACCGCTTGAATAGACCAACCATCGCTCTCAACTGAAATCTGCTCCAAATCAGCCAAAATCCCTGGATTAAAACTCAGTTCAAAGTGATAATGAGTCGAGTCGGCCTCTGTTACTCCCTCAACCGGAATAATTGCAATAGTTTTCTCTTCCAGGATATTAGTAATCCCTATATGAAGAGGAGTCACGTCTTCCGGCTCACCGATGAGTAGCACTTCGCATAATTCCGCCTCGTCCTCCTCAACGGGTTCATAGCACCAGCCTATATCAAAAGGCTGTTCTTTTCGGCTTGTTTCAGTCATTTAGTTTTCTCCACAAGATAATAAATTATCAGGACTTACGCATTAGGAACGTAATTTTCACGATTGAGATTGCTTCACTGTCGTTCGCAATGACAGGCAGACGTTATTTGGCGTAAGTCCAGATTACTTCACTTGGGGTGCAAAGACAAAACTCTCTGCCACTTCTTCTTCATTAATACTCACCTCACTTTTATCAAAACCTAAAGCTTGTAAAATTGCATCCCGATCCGGATTAGTTTGGACAGTTTGCTGTATGCGATCGCGCCTTTTTTCTTCTGTATTATAAGCGGAATTCGGCACAAACTGTACTAAACTTTCCCAAGAATAACGCTCATCAATTGCTACAGGTTCATACTGTAAATTTTCGACAGCAATTTCATGAGACTTACCCCCCTTGGGCGGTTCAGCAGGTAAAATCCGAAAACCAAAGAACACATTATCAATGAATTGCTCTTGATTGACATTTGGGGGTTTAATACGACCATTTGACATCCTGGGTTCACCCCAAGTCGCTATGGATGCTAACTTGGAGATCGGTTCAAACCGAAATTTTTCGACAACATTCTCTGGACTGTCACCAGGGTTTTTTTCAATAGTTACTTTATGGCAGGTTTCTAACGTCGTATGGCCAATCCCCATAGAATTAATACCAAAATTTATATTAGTTTTCAAGGGATGTTTGTCTTCTCCTTTAAACGCTTGTTTAGCCGGAATCAAGCTATCTGTTGTCAACTCAAATAATGTAGGATTAATCACCCAAACTTCTTTTTGATCCACCACAACTTGCTTAACCAACCCATCAACAGCAGTTATGCTGCAAACATCCTGCGCTTCGGGTAAGAATGACTGCTGAAAATTATCCCAATCAATCGGTTTAGCAGAAGTCGAACCTTGATCGCCAAACTTAATTGTTTTGGTGACAATCACAATTTTGACCCTTAAATAACCACCAAAATCAGGACCAAAAATCCGAACATCTACCCCTACCTCCACAGGACCAAGACTGCCGAAACCAGCACTCACAAGGGCACGGATATCAATATCATAATGAAAAGGAGCAAAACCCAGTAATAAATTAGCCTCTACTTCAAAATTAGCCCAGAGTTTACCAGATTCAAAGCTTACATTTAACACTCCCCCTGCCATAATTCCATAACCACAAATGGCATAATAAACCTCAGCTCTCGCCTGAGTGTTATTGTCAATTCGGAAATCCATGTCCAGTCGGGGGACATCAGGATAGTAATCAGGTTTGTTAAACCAAGGATGGAAACCGCCTTTGGTATAGACAAAATCCCCCGTGTGTTCTCCAGCAAACCATAACCCGTAAGCAAAACCCCCGGTTAATTTGCAATCAGGACTCAAAATATAAGAGTTAGGAGTCAGTTGTCCACGAACCAGCAATTCTCCTTCCAGGGGGTTAAACCTTGCTTGTAAAGCTATTTCTGCCATTGCTAGTGGATCGACACCAGAAGGAGTAATAGGAAAGATTAAATTCCCAAAACCTAATAAATTGAGTTCAACATCATTCTGATCGATGGAAAGGGTAACTAAAGCAAAGCAGTCGATAATTTTACAACAGGTAAATTTGAGACCCAAAGCTGCCCAACCCGCACCTATCTTAGGGGGTATATAGTTGCCTATCAACTCCAATTGTTCGGTAATAGTTGCCTGAGTATCACTCGGATCGGTAGAAGTTGTTCCCCCAATTGCTTGAGCGACTAAAGGAAATGCTTCTATTTCTTCCAGAGGAGGCACAATTAAGTCTCGGTTATAACCAAAACCTCCTGAAATACCAGTGACAAAGAAGAAAGGCGGTCCACCGAAAGGATAGTCAGCAGTCAAGTAGAGAAAGAGAGAAAAATTTCCACTGTTGTTATAATCGGCAAAAGCTCCAATAGCAGAAAGGGATAAAGCTTTACCTTTTTTAGTTGCAAATCCTACAGTAAGTGTTCCTAAGTATTCTGTATACTCCCCAAACTCAGATATCAGGAAGGCTCCACCAATTTCTAAAGTTTCGCTAATCAGTTGTAAACCAAAGCCATCAAGATTAAGTTCTGGCTCGAAATTATTTAAAGGAGAACTAATAGAAAGTGCATTGAAAGAAAGTAATAGCTGAGAACTCTGAATGTTAAATTGAGGAGTGAGGTGTATTTCTCCTTCTTTGTACACCAGTCCAACTTTTTCAAAGAAAATTGGTCCGAAATCTTTCTGAATTTCTAACCACACACCATTCTCACTAAAGGTGAGGCTAATGTTTCCTCCTTCGCCTCTGGCATTTGCCCTAGAAGTAACCAGTTGAGGATTTTCACTTGTTTGTGTTCCTCTTAAACGACGACTGCCAGCAGGTGAATTAGTGCTACGCTTTAACGTTAACAACCATGCTTTTTCAAAATCCGCAATTTTTAAATAAGCTCCAATACTTGCACCCTTTTCTAGTGTCTGGGAAGTAGAGGGAGGTTTGATTGCATCTAATAATTCTAATCCTACATCTACTATCAAACTATTAATTGTTTCTAAATCTTCTTGAGTGAATGTTTGTAGGGCGACAAGTAATTTAAACCCAAATTCACTTTCCAGATATTCTTCAGGCAAAAAGTCTTGAACGAGAGGAATTTGATTAAAGGCGATATTAGCACCAATACCAATACTAAAGAGTAATTTCTTTTTCTGATCCGGTCGTTTGTCAATGACTAAAACCATCTCCGGTTTCAGTTTAAAATCACTTAAAAGTTCTTCAGGAAGTTGTTCTCCCAAATCTGGAGCAATTTGACTGACTAATTTCTGGAGATTAATATTATCAACATCAGGATTTTCTTCTGTTGTGTTTAACTTCCCAATAATGATCTTTGAATCAGAAGAATTCTGAAAATACAAGTCAAAGATGAGCTTTTCTGTCTCATCATCATCTGTATCATCATCAGATAAATCAATGATTATTTTACCAGTAAAAGTGACATCATAAGACCTGTTTGCACCAGTAAGTTCGATATTAACCGAAATATATACTCCTTGTGGAATTTCCTCCTCTGAACCACTTTCTTCTAGGGGAATGATTCCTTCACAGGTGAATTTAAAATTTTTGGTTTGGGTTGTAAATTCTGTATGTAAGGTTTCTAGAGAAATATCATTGATAAATGCTGGAATGTCACTAACACCAAAACTCTCTGTCAAGTAAGAGATAAAACTTCCTATCTCTAGTGATTCTCCTTCTCCTGTGCTACCGACAAATTGCCAACCATCCGCACCAGAATGAACAGCACTTAGATATAGCTCCTTCTCAGTAATTTTCAGCTTACCAACAAAAGAACCACTATAACTACCATCAGTTCTTTCTAGAATAATAGATACTTCTTCAAGCTGTATAGATTTATTTGAAAAGAGATCAATTTTCCAAGACGTTTCCAGAGTACCTTTAAAGAAGGGATAGTCTGGAGCTTCTACATTAATTAGGAGTTCACTAATATTTATGCGTGGCAAATGATCAAGAGTTGTGAATTGGGATATTGCCTCTGATATAGGAATCACATCTCCCTCTTGTAGTTCTGCTGTGGCGCTAACACCCCCTAAAAATTCGGCTTCTACATATAGATTGACTTTCTTATCACTACTTCCTAAAATAAAAGTTCCCGTGACGTAGGGAGCAATCAAATAATCATCTTCGGGACTTAAAATGAGTAAACCCAGTTCTAGATTTTCAATGGCAAAAACGTCTGGAATCAAATTCCATGTACCAGAAAAAGCAACCTCAAGAGCTAGGTGATTAATTTTGAATGTAGATGGAAATGGATTCAAATTAATCGTAAATCTTGCCAGACTAAGTCCCTTTAAAAGATCCTTTAGAGACTCGGGAAGAGTTATATCATCTATGCTATCTACACCAGCTATTTTAGGAAGTACCGCTAAACCATCTCCTAGAGAAATGTGATCTTCTACACTAACTGCTTGAAAGGAAAATTCCCAGGTATCTTCTAACTCGGTCATAACTGCAACAAACTCAAAGGAGATAGAACTGTCTTTGATAGTCGCACTGCAATTTAAAGATGCTCTAGATTCTGGTAATCCAGAGTCTTCCGGGTAATGAGTAAACAACCTGATGCTAGCTGCTTCAAGGTTCAGGTGCAGAAAGTCAAGAGGTTGATTCTCAAGAGCAACGGAGATGTCAATTTCTGGTTTGTCTGTATCCAGCCAACTGAGCGATCCTTGGACTGAGAGTTCGCCAGTGAGTCCTAACAATGCTTTGAGAGGTTCAAGAGCTGCTGAGGAATCTAGATTCAAATTACCAGAAAATTCTGTGTTATCTGTATCCTCACGGCCAATACTAATATCCTCGATGACAATAGTTTTAAAGATAGAATCGCCATAGACAAGTTCGCCCTCAAATTCTGTTGATTTCCTGTAAGATGGTGGTGCTTGTTGGAAAGCTTTATCGATCTGTTCTAAAGTCATAAACTTATAAATTTTGCAATGTTAACAACAATACATGAAAAAAGTTGGGAATAATTTTGGTTGATTGACATTCATCTGACAATTATTCCTTTAGAGTTTTATCATTTACATTCACTTGGAAATGATTGATTTGAATTTATAGTTTTGTTTATGGCTCTATTTTGTCCGTTATAGTTATAGTTACGGTCATTGAAAACTATTGGTACAGGTACAGCCAATAATTTTTCTTTCACGTTCGATCCAATTATGATTGTTTCCGGTTCAGGGTTTTCATCGTCTTGAGGTCCTGTAAGTGAGAAAAATTTTGGTTTTTGCTTATGAGCTTTTATCATAATATCGCGTGCGTTTTCGCCTTTCATAGTTTGTCCTTCTTCTAGCTTGTAAACACAATTCCAACCGTCCTCTCTGACATAGATCCTGAACAAAACACTCTTGTTAGTCTCAAGATACCCTCTAGCCACATTTCTATCAGGTGAGACGTAAAATCCTTGCCAAGCAGCTTCCTTGTCCTCTCCTTCGCTTGGAGGGAATGGATCGATTATCGTATTTTTCGGACCTTTCATGTATAGGTTTCTGATGTCCTCTCGTTCGGTCCCTTTTCGACCTACTCCTTTCCACCCGAAAGGACTCCAACAGTAGGACATCTGTTGTTTCTTCCAATCTTTACTAGTTATGAAAATATTTAGGTCATTAAAGATAGAATCAGTATATGTGTCCTTCCAGGGGTCTTGAACATTGTGGTAGCGTTGCCGTGTTTGACGATTTCTAGAGTGGTTCTTTTGAGATTTGAATAACTCAAAGATGTCAGTTGCATTAGACATAATATCTCCTATGCTCTATTTGTACATTGATTTAATAAACATCTCCAGAAAAAAGGGAACAGGGAACAGGAAGAAAGAATAGATAATTTCTGGATAATAATTGATTTGATTTTTAATTTTCGGAGATGTCTAATAAAAGGCGATCGCTATTTTCTATTATTTTGACTCAGTAGTCTTACTCAATTGCAACCAACCTTCATAAGCTTGCTGAAGCTTAGAAAAACTGGCTTTAAAATTAACTGGTTGAATCGTTTCTTTCTCCGACCAATCTTCACCCACCTTAGATAACCAAGACCAAGTATATCCTGGTTCTTGAGATAAAGGAATAGCAATTTCTTCTTGATTACACAAAATCGGAGTAGACAAGAAATTAACCTCGATCGCCTGTAAAGCTGAGTTATAATTTTCCGCAGGTAAGCGTAAAACCTGATTAGGCAAAATTCCAGAAGTAGCATGAATTAACCCCCTGGGGTCAATTAACATTGACACCCCTTGCGGTGTCGCATCTACCGTTTGCTCAAAACACTCTAACCCTTCTACTTCCGCCTCAGTTTTAATTAGATTATTCTCCACTGTACCACTTTGAACAGCATAGAAAATGTTATCCTCATATTCATAATCTCCCCCATCACCTACAGGTTTTTCTCTCCAATATCCTACTAACCCATCATTGAGTTGTTGAGAATCTCCTAAACGAATAGGAAACTTTACCTCTGTAAACCCATAAGTAGCAGGTACTTGGTCTACACCTTCAATTTTCACCGTCGGATCGCAAGCAGGTATTCCTTTAACTTCCAAGCTAAAAGTTGCCCTCACTAAAGCCATAGGTCGCCCCAGTAACAACGCTAAACTCGGATGATCGGCAAAACTTTCCGGGTCAATAGTTTCTAAAGACTCATTCAAAGAAGAAATAAACTTTTGTTGAAACTCAACCCCTTGCTCTAAAAGATAGTGTACCATCTTTTGCAAATGATGATTGGGCAGTTGAGGATAATCATCTCCACTACGTTCGAGAGTCACTCCTGGAGCAGTACGCCAATTTCCACCACGATCAATTGTACCTAAACTCACACCTTGAGCATCATAAATTGCCAAATTACTATCAAGATTATTAGGTACGATCCAACCACAAACTGGAGTTTTCCCTGGGACTTTTGTCATTTCTACTTCCTGGAGAGCATTAGCAGCTAACCAGTGGAAATTGAGACGAGCAGGTTGAGCTAAACGAGGTGGCAAAAGAACTTGATAATCATTCGATCTTGTAGGAGGAGTCATGCGGTAAGTCGTGACAACCTCTGTTGGTGCGCCTCCTTCGATCACTTCCTTGTGTTGTCCAAAAGTATCAATTAACCATAACCCATTAATTGACATTGCTCCACTACGGATGGGATTGAAAATGTCTCCTTCCAGGACTTTATATTGTAAACTATTACCCAAAGTCCAACGTACCTGCTCGTGGAACATTTTTTCCACCTCAGCCAGACTCAGAGGATCGTCTACTTCTAGTTGGAAATTTGGTTGAGCTAACAATAGGGTATCATTGAAACCACCTATGCACTGAGCGAAAGATTGCAAAGTTCCCATTTCCTCGTATGCCCATAATGCCACGAAGATAGAATCTTTAACTCGCTCTTCTGGTCTCTGATCTTCTAACTCATGTTCTTCAATATACCACTGCCTTACATCGTCAAAATGCTCCCTTAAATAATCTGGAGTTTGCTCTGATGCTGGAATATCCTTAGCCTCGTAATAATCAGGAAGTAAGTATTCACTCAGATAGTCAGTTATGCGTTCCCTCAAATCTGTTCCCGCCGCCGGACTCAAAATACTGAAACCAGTGTAACTATTGCTATTTTTAACAAAACTACTTTCCCCTCCTTGCTTAAGTTGTAGGTCAATGGCATTAGATTCTAAACTGTAGTTATCTAGAATCTGATTTGGTTTGTAATCTTGAACTACACCACTTTCCATGTCACGACAAGGATAAGCTAAAACTGACCAATGGAAGGCAAAAGGATTCCAAGGTTGCTCGTTCCAAGTGATAAAGTTAATTGATTCTTCCCCCTCTTGAGGCTTGAACTCGTCAATAAACTCAAGAAGTGGGTCAATATTTGCAATAATTGTGGTAACATCAAAATCTAAAGGTTGACATTCTAAATAACCATCATCCCGTAAACGTCCGTCTTGTCCAAAGCGAACTGGAGTCTTTGCTGGATCTCCTGTTAATAAAATAACGGGTTCGTTGGCCCGCCAGTAATTTTCACTGGGAAATGGCCTCAGATTATATTCCAAGCTCTTAGAGGCGATCGCTCCCTGTAAATCACTAATAGCATTAGTAATTTGAACGGAAATTTGAGATGCAGTGGCAGGAATATAAATATTAAAGATGCCTTCTTCCACTTTCACCTCATAGGTTTGCCCTCCATCCACTATTTGCCAAGCTTCATTTGGAGTAGTAGTTCTAACGGTTCGACTATCGGATAATGTCACCCCACATTTGGCAAATTCATCCTTTATATAGTACCAGTTGTTAAAGTCTTGGTTAGATGCTGCTTGAATAGCACCCTCGTATATCTCGAAATCTTCATTTAACTGAGATACTATTCCAAAAGGCAAAGATTTTGCAGTTACTGTAGTATTTTTTCTATTCTCTGTAAATTCTAATTCTCCCACCATAGCGATCGCTGTCCGTAGAGGCGCAAGGCTAGTTTCATAAATAGTCTCATAGAAATGTCCGTAATCTTCAGTCTTGTTCTTCATGAAGTAATACCACTGACTGTATAACTGACGGCGCATTGACTCTATATTTAGCCAAGCTTGATTATACTCCTCTTGGAGGCGATTGAGTTCATTGAGTGCCTCAGCCACATTTTCTGGTAATCTGTGTTGACTAGGTTGAGTTGTCCTCTGGCCTCTCTGTTGAGCAACTGGAGGCTGAAGTGTCCAAAGATAACCATCATGTTGAGTAGCAAACCCTCGTTCGTGTCGTCCCTCTAAAAGTCTGGCATCAATGTCAAGTTTGTGGGACTCCAACTTTTCTAATAACTGCAAAGCTTGTATCTTATCCTCAACTTCCCGGAGAATTTGCTCTTCTGTTCCCCCAGATTCTGACTTAAAGGAGTGGGCCAAATAAGCAGCAAGAGCTTCTGGAGCAGAATTAGCCACAGCAATAGTTGGTTGAGATAAACTATTAACTCTCTCTGCTAGTGAATTACCTGACCCAGTAAAAGTAATTCTGGCATGATACACTGTAGTTGTAGGAAATTCATCTCCTATTTGGTCTAGCTCAATAGTCCAATTAAACTCTTCTTGCAAGATTTTTAGTAACTCTTCATTGCTTTTACCAGAATTTTCATCTAAGAATAGGTGTAAAAAATCTTGTTCCTCATCACTATAATAACCAATAACATCGTACTGCAGCCCAGACGGAGGTGTAGTAGTTTCAAAATCAGAATCCACAAAACCAAAAACGCTGTGACAATTGGGATAAAATGCAGCAAAAGTAGCTTTAACTTCATCAAAGGTTGGGATAGTTGCCTTAGTGCCAACAGCAGTTAAGGCTTCAGCATATTCTTGAGTTTCTGTGTCTGAGTCCCATTCTGCCAATTCCCAATTACGCCCCATATAACGGTAACGTTGGTATTGATAAGTACCTGGGTTTTCAGGTTCTACAGTAGCTAGATCCGGCGACTCTATGAGAATATTAATCGCATCAGGCGCTGGACTATTATCGCCATCCTCTTTTTCGGGATAGAGATAGTCACTTTCAATAATCCATCGTTTATTGCCTGTATTCCCTCCTTGGCGTAATATTAACCAGCGATTGGGTACTCTCGGAAAAGTTGTTCCTGTCTCGTCATGTTCCCCATTAGTTAGGGCATCAGGTAAAGACCAATGGAGATGGATTCCCGCTTTCAAATCAAATTCTTGGTTAAATAAGGGAGCCAGAATTTGTTCGCTCAGATTAAGCTGTGCCGCACCATGAGTAACCCCTGAACAGATATAGGGCAATAGTCTATAGTCGGCCATTGCCCTGAGCGCTTGTTGTTGTTCCTCTAGGCATAGAGCATCAAGATGGATGGGGACAAGTAGGGTTTTAGTCATATTTAACTTGATATAGAATTTCTCAGATTAGTGATATACAGTAATCATCGGACTTTCCTTCCTAACGTATCATTGATTTCTTTCCAGATACCGTTACGCTGCCAACGATAAAAATAATCTGTTATTAACAACATATAGTTTCTGGTGATTTTTTGAGATTAAGTTATTTAAAACTTTGTTTCAGTATTTGTAGTTATTAGTAGTTCTTCAAAAAATTGGTAGACAAAATGACTTCTAGTCTAATGGCAATAAGCACAGAAGGGCTAACTACTTAGCATAGGTTGATGGCTAAAACCCGACAATTTGACAATTTTGCTTTGTAAGATTACATTTAGCAACAAGTCTAATAAAGAATAAATTTATGAAATTTAGACTAGGTTCATTCATTCTGCTTCTATGCTTATATTTGCAGAGTTGTACTCCATCTCCTGATGGAAAATCAGGTCAACAAAAGCTAACTTTAACAGGAGCAAGCACTGTTGCTCCTTTAGTTTCAGCTTTGGGTAAAAGATTTGAACAGCAAAATCCAGGAATTCGTATTGATGTACAAACAGGTGGTTCCTCTCGTGGGCTAGCAGATGTGCAACAAGGACTTTCTGATATTGGAATGGTTTCTCGGACTCTGACAGCAGAGGAAGCCGTTGGGATGGAAGTTTTTGTCCTGGGAAGGGATGGAATTAGCATCATTATTCATGCTGATAACCCCTTAACAGAAATTACTAGCAAACAAGTCAAAGCCATTAGCACTGGTCAAATCAAAAATTGGCAAAGCTTAAATGAAATTGATGCCCCGATCGCTTTTGTTCACAGAGCAGAAGGACACTCAACACTCAAGAAATTTCTGGAATACTTTGGACTGAATAACTTACAAGTGAAAGCGGATGTGATAATAGGAGATAATCAACAGGGGATAAAAACTGTTGCAGGTAATCCCAATGCTATTGGTTATGTCTCCATTGGTGCTGCCGAATATAGTATGCAAGAGGGTGTATCCATCAAGCTTCTGGCACTGGATGGCGTTGCAGCAACCAGTGAAGCAGTCGCAAATGGAAGTTTTCCCTTGCTTCGGCAATTAACTCTGGTGACTAAAGGAAACCCCACTGGATTAGCAAAGGAGTTCATCGCATTTGTTCAGGGTGAAGAAAATTATGATATCATTCGGCTACAAAAATTTGTGCCCCCGAAAAATTGATCGGATTCTAGCATTAACTTTACAAGGAATTGCCTCTGTGGTAGGTATACTCGTTGTAATTATTACAGCCTTCTTGATCCTTGAATCCTTACCAATTTTTGATGACATCGGGATATTAGCCTTTTTTACCGATTCTAGCTGGAGTCCCGCTCAAGGATTCTATAATCTCACCCCTATGTTGGTCGGCACCCTATTGGTGGTAACAGGAGCAGTTGTGCTAGCAGCTCCCGTTGGAATTTTGTCGGCTCTTTTCTGCCACTATTACGCTCCTCCTTTCCTAGCTAGTTTCTACCGTCGCTTACTAGAGTTAATGGCGGGATTTCCTGGAGTAATTTATGGACTTTGGGGACTGGTCGTGTTAGTGCCACTGATTAATCGCCTCCATCCACCAGGAACCAGTTTACTAGCAGGAATACTAATGTTAGCTCTACTGATTATTCCTACCATGGCCCTGACCGTGGATGCAACATTAGCGGAGATCAACCAAGTTTATTGGCAGGGAGCTGCTTCTCTAGGATTGTCCCGTTGGGGAACGATTTTGGGAATTATGCTACCCGCTGCGCGACTGGGGGTATTTACTGGCATTATTCTAGGTATTGGACGCGCTCTAGGGGAAACGATGCTGGTGTTAATGGTCTGTGGTAATGTCCCTCAGATTCCAGATACGCTGTTCGATCCGATTCGGACTTTACCAGCTAACATTGCTTTGGAAATGGCTTTTGCCCTAGGAAATCATCGTTCATCCCTGTTTGTCAGTGGATTGTTGTTACTGGGAGTTAGTCTGTTTCTAGCGCTCTTGGCAGAAGCGATCGCTGAAGAAAAACATATATATTAGGACTTACGCAATACAATGTATTTTCGTCATTGCGACCGACAGGGAAGCAATCTCAAGTCCTATTTTTTCGTAGCTCATGCGTAAGTCCTGTATATTAAGGAGTAGGGAACAGGCAACAGGCTACAAGCAACAGGCAACAGGCTACAAGCAACAGGCTATAGGCTACAGGGAGAAAGAATTTATGAATAAGAGTAGCATAATTGATTTGATTTATTCTTATTGGAGATGTCTAATAGTATAATTGTTGCTGGCTGATTAAATCAGGACTTAGGCAGAAACCGGGTTTATGGGAGACAAATGTCACCATAGTCAGGCATTTCAGATAAACCCGGTTTCTATGCTTTAGGATTTAATATCATCTACTACTGAGTTATTGCACTGTTAGGTTCCATGGCTCCCTTTCCTTCTAACTCTCATGCTCCCCATCCTTCTAAAGGCTCTAAAAAACGGGAATTTTTGAGTAACTCTCACAATTATCGGCATCGGAATAAGATTGCTTATCGAGACCGAGTGTTGAGCATCATTGTCTGGTTTGTCGCTTTGTCTATCGCAGCTAGTTTTGCCTTAATTCTGGGGCATTTGCTTTGGCATGGATCTAGCCATCTTTCTTGGGAATTCCTAACTAAAGACCCTGAAAATGCAGGTCGAGAAGGAGGTATTGCCTCCATATTAGTTTCAACAGCATTGATTTTAGGGGTTTGCCTGGGAGTATCCTTGCCTCTGGGGTTGGGAACTGCCATCCTGTTAGCTGAATTTACCGCCTCTAATAACTTATTTAGTCGGTTGGTGCGACGCAGTTTGGATATGTTGGCAGGAGTTCCTTCGATTGTCTTTGGTTTGTTTGGTAATGCCTTTTTCTGTGTCACCCTTGGTCTTGGCTTCTCTATCCTTTCTGGAGGATTGACCTTGGCCTGCATGGTGCTGCCAATCTTGATTCGTTCCATTGAAGAAGGACTGCGGGCTGTTCCTGACGAATACCGTTTGGGCGCTGCATCCTTGGGAATCTCACGCACTAGCACCCTTATTCATCTACTCTTACCTGCCGCTGTGCCCAGTTTAGTAGCAGGCTTAATTTTGGGAATTGGAAGAGTAATTGCTGAAACAGCGGCCTTGATTTACACCAGTGGCTATGTCGATCGCCAACCCACCTCTTTATTTGATTCTGGAAGAGCCTTGTCCTTACATATTTATGAGCTATCGATGAATGTCCCTGGCGGGGATGATAATGCTTATGCCTCAGCTGTGATATTAGTTATATTTATCCTGTCGATCAATACCGCAGCGATTTACCTGGGAGACCAATGGCATAATCGCAGTATTCAGGAGTGAAAATGTATAATAACTAACATTTAATGAGTCACTTTTTATCCCAGACAAAACCAGTCATTTCCCCTCCTACAGACAACTGGAGCTTTCATAGCTTATCCACGGATCGGCTCAGTTTATACTATGGCCAGAAACAGGCACTAGAGGACATTACCCTGTCAATTCCAAAGGGTTCTATCACTGCCTTGATTGGCCCATCCGGTTGTGGCAAGACCAGCTTTTTATATTGTCTCAATCGCTTAATCGATCTCATCCCTAACTGCCTAGTTTATGGTAATGTTTGGTTGGGTGATTCAAATATTCTTCACCCTAGAGTTGATACTATTGCTCTCCGCCGTCGGATCGGTATGGTTTTGCAGAAACCAAATCCTTTCCCATTCTCAATCTGGAAAAATATTGCTTTTCCGTTGAAGGAGCATGGTATTATAGAGCGTCAGGAAATTGATGAAATTGTTGAGAGGGTACTCACAAACGTTAAGCTCTGGGACGAAGTTAAGGATAGGCTTACAGCCTCAGCGTTACGCCTCTCTGGAGGTCAAAAACAACGTCTTTGCATAGCCCGTACCCTAGCTTTGGCTCCAGAAATTATTTTGATGGATGAGCCTTGTAGTGCCCTAGACCCAATTTCTAGTGGGGTTGTGGAAGACTTGATTGCCAGTTTGCGGGGGAAATACACTGTGGCGATCGTCACCCACAACCTGGCTCAAGCTCGACGCATTGCAGACTATGTAGCGTTATTTTGGGTTCAGTCTGGCTGTGGACGCTTAATTGAATTCGGCCCAGTTGAGCAAATCTTCCAGAATCCCCAACATTCCATTACAGCAGAATACATAAATGGTCAGCGTGGATAACTAAATTAATGGATAATTGATAATGAAAACTATCTCTAAATTATCAATTAGGCATTTAGATATATCCGAAAATCAAAAATAAAATCAATTATTATTCCCCTCCTGGGAGCAGTAGGGGTGGGTTAAGTGTTACCTGTTTCTTCTTGCTCTGGAGATGCCTATTGATATTAGAGATCCTTTAAACCTCTGGGGATTAATTTTCCATTATCCATTGTTATGCTTTCTATAAGTGTGATAAAGCTGAATTTTATAGCGCTACGCGCTAGGGAATAGGGAATAGGGAATAGGGAATAGTAAACTGTCAAAGGATTTCAGGATTTAGAAATGTCCTAATCTTTGCTTCGACTGCTATACCACATACTAACAATCCCAAAGGCTAACTAATTGTCAAAAAAAAATGAACCAAAATTTACTACTATCCACAGACAACTATTATTCCCAGTTGAGGGAGCAAGGTAAAAGTATTTACAATATCTGGGAAGAAGGAAAAGCCTATAAAGACTCGATAACACCGTCAATTTACCACCAAAACTACCGAGAATTTATTACCAAAAAAATTGAATCCTTGGTTAACTACAAAGTCACAAGTAATATTTTAAGTATTGGGAGTGGTAATGCTTTTGTGGAAAGTGATTTACATCAAAAAGGATATCATGTCATAGCCAATGATGTTAATGAAGATGCCATTGAAATTGCTCGAAACAAAGGATTGCCCGTAGTTTTGGCTGATGTAAATCAGTGGGAACCGGAACAAAAGAATTTTGATTTGATTTACTGTGATGGGGTGGTTGGACATTTATATAAACCAGGAGCGGGTTTAACTAAGCTCTTCAGTCGTTTACGAGATTGGTTGACTTCTCACCAGGGTATTCTGCTGATTTCTAATGATGCAGTAGCGATCGACGCTCCTGTACATCCTCACCCAGTACTGAAAGACTTTTATTGGTTTTCGGCAGATTATTTGCGTTCGGAGTTACTTAGCGCTGGTTTTGAACCTGTTGAAAACGAAAGTTTCATCTATAACCGTCCTCTTACAGGAGAAAAAGAACGGTTGATTTTAGAAGCTAGATGTTAAATAAGTGGTCAGCACTCAGCACTCAGCAAGATTATTTTTTAATCTGAAGGAGATTTTAACCAAGAGCTGCTAAAAGCTGATAGCTAGTTAATTCTACTATTTTTGTAATGGATTTAGGACTAAAAGGTAAAGTTGCTTTAGTGACGGCATCCAGTCGAGGTATCGGTAGAGCGATCGCCAAGGGCTTGGCCAAAGAAGGGTGTCGGGTGATTATTTGCAGTAGAGATAAAGATAATTTACTCAAAACTGCCCAGGAGATAGAGGCCAAGACGGGACAATTAATTACACATATCCCAGTGGATCTTGAGCAAAAAGATAGTATCTCCCAATTGCTAAAGGGTATTACCAATCAATTTTCTACCATTGATATTTTAATCAACAATGTGGGTGGAATGCCCTACAAGCGCCACTATGAACTAAACCAAGAAGATTGGCAGCAATCGTTCGATCTGACTTTTATGAGTCAGGTGAATATAGCTGAAGCATTACTGCCATTGATGAAAAAACAGTCTTGGGGTAGGATTATTTTTGTGACTTCAGTAGCCGCCAAACAGCCAGGTATGCTGATTGCCCATTCTCAAAGAGCAAGTGTTGTGGCTTATGCTAAAACCCTTGCTAATGAATTAGGGGAACATAATATTCTGGTTAATAGTATTTGCCCTTCTTTTACTGTTACAGATAAGTTCTATGAAGTGGCTGATGAAGTAGCGAGGAGACAAGGTAGTTCCCGTGAAGAAGTTATCCAGCAATGGATGAAAAGTGTTCCGTTGCGTCGCCCAGCAACTGCTGAAGAAGTGGCTAATTTAGCCGTATTTCTGGCTTCGGAAAAAGCTAGTTATATCACAGGAACCTGTATTCAAGTGGATGGGGGATTTGTGAAAAGTTTGTTTTAGAAGCAGGGAATAGGGAATAGGGAACAGGGAACAGTTGAGGTTTAAAACGTCTTGGTTGAGGTTTTCAAGTGAGAACTTTGAGGTTTGAAACATCTCAGTTAAGATTTGCAACCTCTAAAATCTTATTTTTGACTTTTGACTTTTGACTTTTGACTTCTAAGTTGGTTCTATAAAGAAAATAATCAAACGAAACTAACATAAAAAAATGGAAAGTACCAAGCAATTTACCAAATACATGAAAGCTGATGAAAGGCCATCTGTGGATGGCTATATAGATCTTTCATCTTTATTAGGAGAATGGTTTAATACCAAGTCGGATACTAACTACATTAAGAAAGTAATTTTGAGCGATCGCAATGGTAGTTTAATCATTAATGTTTACGGAGCTAGTGATGAGGGTTTAATTGATTGGGGAGAAGTGGAAGCCATACCTTACGCATCTGGTACATCATCCCTAATAGCAGCAGGATTTCATGCTGTTTTTAATTTAGACGGAATTGAAACTCATCTTGTTACCAATCAAAAGTTAAGTATACTCTGCATTCAATCCTACACTCGCTACCTAGATGGTAGTGGTCGTATTGGGCACTTTTCCCGTGAGTTTTTTCACCGTTAGTCGTCTTTAAGGTACATAGTTTTATAGTCTCAACCTTGAAAATAATAGAGGAGATATCTAAATAAATGAAATGGAACGAAATTTACGGTGAAACCCAGAGTTATCAACCTCATAGCAATGCTCAAGTTGACTTAAGTGCCATTCTAGGAACTTGGATCAATTCTAATGAACAAACTGAGTGGATTAAAAAGTATACCATAACTCAGCAGGGCGATCGCCTGTTCATTAATGCTTATGGTGCTAATGCTCCGGAAGATTGGGGTCAAGTTGAGGTAACAACATTTGTAGACAATCTTGGCCAAACAGCTTTTTATGCCCAGTACAACCTTGATGGAGTAGAACCTTTATTGGCAGCTAATATGAATAAAGGTTTGTGTGTAATTGCAGCTTTTCTCAAGTTTAAGGATGGCGATCGCCCTAATTTTCTCAGTCGTGAGTTCTACTATAAATTAGATCAATAGTTGTAAGTATTTCCTGCGGAATGCTGCGCAAACAGCTATTAGCAGTCAGCTCGAGCGCAATAAAAATGAATGAATCAAGTATTTGCTTAACTTATGCTGCATTTTTGAACCAAGAATTGAAGCACAAGAACAACGAGCTTAAATTGCCCACTAAAGGTAATAAAGCTGATAGCTGACCGCTGAATGCTTACCAATAGTTAAATTTTATAATGGGAGTATACTCCCTAATTTTAAGATGGAACAATTAAGCCAAATCAAGCTAAAAATTCCTATTGTTTTAGGGAGTTGTCGCATTGGTCGAGAAAGTCTCAAAGTGGCGAAATTTATATTAGGAGAAATCGTTGAGCAAGACCGAATAGATACTGAACTTATTGACCTAGGTGAGTATAATTTACCTATGTTAGAAGAGCGATTACAGGATAGTTTAAATCCTCCTGATAATGTCCTAGAGTTTTGCTCTAAATTAGGTCAAGCAGATGGGATTTTACTTGTTACTCCTGAATACAAAAATGGTTATCCTGGAGTATTAAAAAATGCCCTTGATTATCTGGAACCCCAGGCTTTAAAGTATAAACCTATTGGTATATGTACGGTCTCTTCTGGCAGATTTGGAGGGCTTGATTGTTTAGCGCAATTACGATTAGTTAGCCTTGCTTTAGGAGCTTTACCAATTCCCGATAAATTGCCTGTTGCTAACGTGAAGGAATTATTTGATGAAAGTGGTAATTTGTCTGACTTAAAATTTCAAACCAGGCTGGAATCTTTTATTAATGAACTGATTTGGTATACGGAGGCCATGGTCAATCAAAAGCGGTGTATTTCTTGATCAAATAGACCATAATAGCTCACAGCGGTCATTTTTGTGTTGTATTAGTGCGGTTTTGCTAAATATCCTGACTGCCAACTCTCGACACAAATCTAACAGGACTTACTCCGACATCAGATATTTCGATTGTCCTCCAGTAGCTAAAGCCGAATAGTTTCTAAACTAGGGATTTTTTTTTAAGATGAACTCATTGAGATTCCACTGGCGATTAGTCGCACTAGCAAATAGGTTAGGAGTTGTTTCACAAGATGCTAAACTCCAGGCAAGTAATTCACCTGAGCAACAAGTGAATTTACCAGATATCAAGAATAATCTGTTCTTCTGCCACCGTGCTGAAGAAATTGGTATTGATTCCCTGTTGACTGCCTTCGGCTATTACAGACCAGATCCAATTATACTTTCCACTGCTTTAGCAATGGCAACAGAAAAGATCAAATTCATGGTTGCCTATCGACCAGGAGCAATTTCACCTACCTTGTTTGTCCAACAAATTAATACCCTTTCTGCCTTAAGCAATGGCAGAGTGAGCTTAAATATAATTATAGGTCATTCTCAAAAAGAGCAAGGCTACTATGGTGATTTTCTCGAACATGATCAACGTTATCAGCGAGCCGAGGAGTTTTTAGAGATTTGTCAAGCTTTTTGGCAACAAAATGGCGGGTTTACCTTCAAAGGCACCTACTACCATATTGAAGAAGGGCAAGTCGGTACTCCTTTTATGGCATCAGAGAGAAATTCCCCTGAAATCTACATCGGAGGGGGTTCGCCCCAGGCACAAGAACTCGCTGTCAAGCAAGGTAATTGTTGGTTACTTCTTTTTGATACCCCAGATAAACTGCGATCGCGTATTAAAAGCATAATTGAACAAGGAATAGAGGTGGGTCTACGTGGTTCTATAATTGCTAGACCTACTCGTGAAGAAGCCATCGAAACTGCTTACTCTTTGCTTGGTACTGGCAACAAAAAAAGGATTGAGGAAGTATTTGTTAAGAATTCTGATTTCCAATCGATAAAATTTGCTTATCAAGAAGAAGCTGATGGTAATTGGCTTACCCCTTGGTTATGGAAAGGTGCTGTACCTGTCCATGGACCGTCTTCTATGGCTCTTGTGGGAAGCCCCATTGATATTGCTGAAGCAATAATGGAATACAAAAGGATGGGCTGCTCTCAGTTTATTTTCTCTGGTTGGAATGAACTGGAAACAATGACCTACTTTGGTAAGGAAATTTTACCTGTGGTTAGGGAGATGGAAAGAAGATAAGTAGCTGCTGAAAACCCCATTATTTCCTGAGAAAAGCCAGCCCTAAATCAAAAATCAAAAATCCGGGCATCACTCCTCACGTTAGCAGTTAGTCAGGAATGGTATCGGGCAATTCCTCTTCCAATAATCTGAGGCGAGGATACTGATAAGCAGCAATAGTTCCCACAATTGCTAATAAACCCATAACAATGTCTAGAAGACCAACTCCACGACCTTGACCAACTCCAATTATTTTTCCTATATTTCCTGCCAAAAAACTATTGGGAGCCATCAGAGGTTCAAAAATCAGATCGTCTAGAGGGCCAGCGATCGCATAACCAAGGGTTAAACTCACACTAGCAATGGGATCTTTCAAACCAAAAACCCTTCCCTGTACCTCTGGAGGTACTTTCTTTTGAAACATGACTTGCACTAAACCGCTAATAACAGGATATGTAGCTAACGAACAAAAGTCAGAAACCGTGAATAGATACAGGGAAGGGCGTAAACCTGCCAAAAGTATGAAAAGACCTGCGAGGAGGGTAAAGCCAAATATAGTTTTGATGTAATGGTCCTGAACTTTCCATATACTCATCAACAGGCTGCCTAATACTAATCCAGAACTGCTAATGGATAAAACAATTCCCAGACCAGTGGGGGAGGTGAGAGATAAAACAAGGGGAGTAGTAAGGACATTAAAGATTCCTGTAAATAAGTTATTGCTAGCAAAGAAAATTAACAATGCTAGTAATCCAGGTTTAGTATTTAGAAAATTCCAGCCATAGATAACCTCCTTCCAAAAAGATTTATCCCCTGTATCTTCATCTAGATTATTTAATTCCGGAAATTTAACTAGCATCAAGGGAACAATGGCACAAAACAAAGTAGCAAAGTCAATGACAATGATGCCTGGGATGTGAACAAGGGGCAGCAATATACCTGCTAAAACTGGTGCAATCAGTTTAGATACACCCCGCCCCAAACTGGTTAAACCACTGGCACGGGGTAGGTTTTCCTTTGGTACTAACAGAGTAGTGGCAGCGGCATAAGCGTTACCTTGAAAGGTACTGAAGCAAGCACTAAGGGCTTCAATGATATACAAGTGCCAAATAGCGAGGTTTCCTGTGAGGAATAACCAAGCGATGCTTAAAGTGCAAAGACCAGCACAAAAATCAGCAATAACCATCGTCCAGCGACGGCTCCAGCGGTCTACAAATCCCCCTGCTATTGGGGAAATGAGTAGACTAGGCAAGCTACCACACAAAACCAGTAAGCCGAACTGGGTAACTGAGCCGGTTTCTTGGAACAACCAGACATTGAAAGCAAACTCAGTTAAGCGAGAACCTACCAGGGAGAGAAATTGTCCAATCCAGATGATAATAAAGATTCTCATTCAGCAGGGAGTAGGGAATAGGGAGTAGGGAGTAGGTAGGGTGGGAAGTATGAGAATATCAAATTAATTTTTACTCCCTCTTCTGTGAAGAATTAAAAAAGGCCCGGTCGCTTTCTTGCCCCAGAATTTCCTGACCAATTGAGGCCAAGACGCGATCGCAATTATCATGGAGAGTATAGAAGGACAAATCTCGATAAATGCGCTCCAAAGGACTCGGTTTAATCATACCACGGGCACCACACATCCGAGTACAATGTTCCAATGTCTCCATCGCCAATTGTTCTGACAAATAACGAAAGCGGTTACCTGCTTGTTTTGCCTCCTGGTGTTGTCCTGTTTCCCACAACCTAGCAACTTTTCGGAGCCACAAGTCCATGGTTTCAATATTCATCATTGATTTAGCAATTCGATGCTGCACATAAGCATCCTGTTCTCTCCCTTGCTTTTTGATATGAGCCAGGGCATAATCATAAGCCCCTTCCGCTGCCCCCAAAAATGCAGCCCCATACTGAGGAGTAAAGCGAGTTTGCCACTCTTCCAGCAAGTATTGCCCTGGATAGCCAATCAGATTTTCGTCAGGAATAAACGTGCCATTGAATTGTACCCGATAACTTACACTACCCCTCATTCCAATTGGTTTCCACCAGGTTGAGTCAAAGCTTACACTTGGGTCTGATAAATCACAGGCCAACATCAACACCGAATTCACTGGTCCATCGTGATGACGAACAGCTCCTGTTCCTGCCGTACTCACAAACAAGATAGCCCATTGTAACCCATCCGCTCCTGTGGCAAAGACCTTGGAACCATCAACAATATAGCCCCCCTCTACAATTTTAACTGTTGTACCAATACCAGTGGTTTGCCCAGGGACTTTGGAGAGAGGTTCGCCACTCCAAGCAGCCCATTTTTCGCCTCGTTGCACAATTCCTTCAAACCAACGTTGCTTTTGAGCTTCATTAGCACTGGCAGTCAATAATACTTGTATATTAGTATGTCCTTCCCAGCAACGAGTGAAGGCCAAATCTACCTTTGCTAATTCCCGTGTCATCATCCAGAGGGTGAGGAGATCACTGCTGTGACCTAAGCCTAAACCACCATATTTAATAGGTACAGCCGGAGCATGAAGACCTGCATGAAACAGAGTCTCAAAGTTTTCTGCAGGAAAGCTTGCTGTCTTGTCATACTGAGCTGCACGGGAGGCGAACTGCTCTTGAGTTAGCTGGCTTAAACGCTCTAGGATGGTTTGTCGATCGTAGATAATATGAGTTTGCACAGTTTATTTAGCAGAAAATTTTCTTGTTTATTATTAATATTATCGGTTTTGTTGCACAAAGGAAGAAACTAGGGTAGAAAGATTCAGTGGGTGGTACAAAAAACCATTACCACCCACATTCCGCACTTCAAAATGTAATATCAAAGTAGCATGAAAGAGCGATATAGCTGCCCCTAGGCTCTGCCAACGCAATTAATTAGGTATTAATTAAGTATTAATACTGGGAGCAAAGAAAAATTGGGGTGACTAAGACATTTAAAAGAAAAAGTAGCTTGGGTATAGCCAGAAAAAACTACTCCAATCCAAAATATGACAAATAGGTTTGAGTTGGAGCCAAACTTCGTTAAATTAAAGGTTATTTGATTGAAAAACAACGATTGAGAGAACCATTATTATTCATAAATAAGGAGATAATAACCTTGACAAGATGGGGAAAAAACTTGAGCAAATGTAATCGTTCATTGGTTAAATTAGATATCTGCTTAACCCCCTGATGATAGAAGATGTGAATCGATTGAAAACATTGAAATATCCATCTCAAAGTTGGTCTATTTGTCAGGCGACCTAACTGGTTTTTGACCCCAGTTTTCATCTTTTTTAAAGTTTGCCGAAGTTGTCGCTGTCCGATAGTATAAACCAACAAACATAAACCCATGATCAAGCCGCTTCAATACGTTTTGAGGATTTAAGAAAGACGCACTTCTGTTAAAAACATGGGGTTTTTGAGAAAACTAAACCCTCGTTCTACCGACTGTTGTTCTTTATATTTAGAGAGCATTTCTTCCACAGTTAACTCTTCTGTATTTAGAATATTAGTTGCCAAAACAAATCGTTCGGCACTTCGTTTCTCAATACTTACTTTTTCTTCACAAGTAGCTACTTTAGCATCAACTTTATATCTGAATGAATTGGCAGTTCTCAAGTTGTTAACTTTGATGATTTTTAAGTCTATAATTTCATGGTACTTAGACTTTTGTAAAAGGCGTTCCGGCTGCCTTTGAGCGCATCCGCAGCACAAGCAAATACTTGAGAGCTTAATTCTCGGAGCTTTTTTTGAGAGGCTTCCCCATCTTTTTTAATTCTTTTCTCTAGTTTTTTTAAGTCTGATTCAAATCTACTTTGACTTTCCACTAACAACCATCTTTGTTTTACTGCTGCATATGTTTTCCATACTTCTACATAACTATATCCCTGTATTTGACTCGTTATTAAATCCTTACTGTCTACTCCCTTAACTAATTATGTAGCTGCTTTTACTCTCAATGGTACTCGAGGAGACCATTTTATCGGCTTGACTATTTGTAAATTTTCTTGAGTATAAAAAGCGCTGTCAACTACCATTAAACTGTCAAATTGCAATTGTTTTTTGGACTCAATCATTGCCCTACCAAAAGCAATTTGGTCTGATTCATTACCGGAACAAATTTTCATCCATAAAGGCACATCTCCATCCCCTGTACAGATTAATTCCATCATAAATTGTTTTAAAACTGTCAATTATCTGATGAATATCCATAAGTAATTTTTATGGTTTGATGTTCTCCTGAATTCTTATATTCTCCATAAACATGAAAACTACTTGAGTCTAGGTGGACTGTTTCTAGATTTAATTGATACTTTTTAATAATTTCTAGTATGATGAAGACAAATATTTGATTTAAACCAATCTCATAGATTTTATCTAGAACTCTTCCGAGCCTGTCGTCGTTTAAATACTACTGAAGTTTTAATTAAGTATAGCATTACTTTTGGGAATTGGTATAAGTCCTAGTCCAAATCTACATAGGGTTTGTTGAAAAAGTATCTATGGTAGGAGTCAGGAGTCAGAAGTCTGGAGAAATAGCAATCACAGAAGATATCATCGGAAGGATTGTCCCTCAAATTTTTCCCCTTGTCTGGTCAAAATTCTCATATTTTCAGCTTAAGAGAGCAAAAACCTTACACTTTTTTCACACAAAAAAGGCTAAAGTCTTTATCTGTCAATGCTTTTGGATTTAATCAGCAAGCCCTACATATAGAACCCATGAGGACTCCTTAAAACTATTTGACAACAGACCAAAAATCGTCTAATAAATCAAGCATAAAATCACTTGTTACCTTAGTACCAGGTTTAGCAGTTTCTAGAGGATGAATACTGAGAATCCCCAAACGTTCACGGCGGGGAGTATGTCAAACTTTGCTCTACCCCAAATCTAATAACTCTGGGGTGGACTAAAGAGCATTTTTTTTGTACCCATTGGCCTGTTTAGTAATATTGGTAAGCATAATTGCTTATCAACAACTGTTACCTGTCAATCATTTGTCACAGTTGTTTTCCGACTGTCAGCAGTTGCTGTAAATCTTTTCCAGAGGTAATTACAGCCTTAGTGTCACGAGTGTTAGTTGTAATTTATAGGGCAGTTTGTTTATTTATTTTGAAATCCCCAACTATGGCCACAAACAGAAAAGAAATCATCGCAGCCTTAGCCCAATGTCTTGATAAAGGCCAGTTTAAAAGGTAGAACTATCCACATTCCTATCTTATAAAAGCATTATGTGAAGCTTATACTATTGTTACTAACCATACTTATATAAGCAAAATTCGACTATGTTGCGAATTTACAATTCCGGTACTTGTAGATATCTTTTAACTCCTGCATAGTGTTTGTAAATGACTTCAGGAGAATTACCTACCCATTTCGCAACGTCTTTGACATCTACTCCTCTGTCTAAACATAGAGTGATGAATGTATGCCGTGTTTGGTAAGGTTTACGATAACGAATCTCTAACTTATCTAATACTCGCTTCCAAACACTTTGACGAAACGTATTGGGCTTAATTGGTGAACAATCTTCTTTCACAAATACATATTCACTTCGTCTAGGTATTAACATAAGTTGCAGAAATAATTGTGAATTAATAGGAAATCTTCTGTGAGATTGTGTTTTTAATCCTTTCTTCTGTATTTGCTTCCTTGTACCAGCCAATACACTAGCTTCTGAAAACAAAATGTAACCTTTATCTAAATGAATTTGTTCCCACTTTAATCCTAATGCTTCGCTAGTTCGGCATCCAGTATAAAACATGAAATAAAGATAGGGATAATACTGTTTGTGTTTACCTTTGTAGCGTGAGAACTTATCTTCTCTTATCGCATTTAAAATAGCATCACGTTCTTCAGCAGTGAATGGGTCAATATCTCCAGTATCATCTTTCGGTTTAGGTTTAATCTCATTTTTGAACACAGCAAACAAATTTTCCTCTTTAGTGATTCGATTTCTTTTAGCCCAATTTACCATTGCTGACAAACCTACTAAAACCCGTTTAGTTGCATCTAATGAAAGATTGAGAGATTCTAGTCTTTTATAAACTGTTTCAGCATCAGAAATATGTAAATTACCAATGTCATTAATTTTATTTAAATGGCTAGTGGTAGCACCAATCATATTGGCTTTGTAACTTTCTGACCATTGTTTTTTAATGGATTGGTCTTTTACATACTGTTCCCAAAGTTGTATAATTGAAGGCTCTCTATTTTGTGCTATTTGATTAATGACTAGCTTTAAGTGTTGTGGTTTGTACTTCTTTCTTGAGAAATCAAACTGATCCTTACGAATATCGTATTGAATATCAGATATAACCTCATTGGCTTTGACATTATTCTCAAGTGTATCTTCTAGACCTAATGAGATATATCTCTGCTTTCCTTCATACAGGTATCGAGGTAAACGAATTCTCAACTTTCCGTTGACAGTCTCTAGACCGACACTACCTCTTGGCTGTCTGGATTCATTACTTTTGCTTTGCATGACTACTACTTCGAGCTTAATGGATAGCACTCAGCATAGCAGTTCAGCATAGCAGTTTTGACTACTGTTTGACTACTATTTGGAATACTTTAAAATAGTCAAACCCTAAAAGTCTTAATTTTAAAGGATTTGTAGGCTTTCAGAGTTCGACTTGAAATCGAGTGAGGTGAAAGTCTCCGTGGGTTCGAATCCCACCCTCTCCGTTTTTTTCTGACTGTAGCTGCTGCTAATCTTAGGAATATATGCCTTTTATTTGGCCATTTCTAGTATAGTTGCATCTGGACCTGGGGCATCTCCTATCACACAAAGCCAGGACAACCCGGTTGGCTGAGGTAATCATTCTGCTACCTCGTCTAGCTTGAAAATGTGGGTAAAGAGCGAGTCAATGAAGACCTCTCCCCCAACCCCTCTCCTGCAAGGAGAGGGGGGAGGTTTTACCCACAATTTTAGTCTGGACGCGCTACTACGAATAATAAACACCACACTCAACGGTGATCGCCATTTAGCCGATCGCCAACCAAAAATACACCAACCCCACCAACCACCAAAACCAAAATAGAAGGCACCAACGGCATCACAAAACCCTGCCCCAAAAATACCAAACCAACCCAATATAAAACCACAACATTTCCTCCCATAAACAACAATAAAACCACCATTCGACGACAAAACCAACCCAATACTCCACCCATTCCACACCAACCAAAAATCCACAACCATTCCATCCACAAACTCCAAAACCTAATTAAAGGTCTACCATGCAAAACCGCACTAATAATTTGACTAACCTGATGTGCGTGTAAAACAACTCCAGGCATTTGCTTTCGAGAAACAGATCGAATATAACTATAAGGAGTATAAAACTTATCACCAGCATTCGGATCTGTACTACCAATAAAAACAATTTTATCTCTAACTAAAGCATCATCAAAACTACCAGATAAAACATCTGAAATACTAATATAATTCGCCACCTGCTCTGAATTTCTATAATTAAGTAAAACTTGAAAACCACCAGAATCAAATTTTTGATAAAAACCTTCTCTTTTCCCAAGATCCTGAAAAAAAACATCACCAATTTTGAAATTTCCTACGGGAGCATTTTCCTTTTTAATTCCTAATGTTTTAATTCCTTTAGTTTCCAAATAATTAAAAGCCACCCTAGCACTTAAAGAATACTCTGTTTGACAAGGGTCTTTTGGGATTTTGTCCATAAACATTAAATGGCGACGAAGAACATCAATTTGACCATTATCAAGTATAAGTTCAGCAAAACCTAAACGTTTTTCAGGCACTCCTTTGGCAGGTAAAGTACCAGGTTGATTTTTGTTATCTCCACTAACACTACAAACAGCAACTATTTTATTATTATTTGCCAAATGTGTTAATAACTTTCGATAACCAACCACAGAAGTTAAAGGTCTTTCTCGAAAATAATCCAAACCAATAATTGCAGGTTGATGAGTTTCTAATTTAGCTATTACCTCAGCCAAGGTTTCATCTTTTAAATCACTACCACTGCCATATTTATTAATATCTGTCGCCGTAGCTTCAACAATTAAAAGACGAGGATCTGGTGGCTCTGAAGGTTGCCATCGTGTCAGGCGGTCATACTCATTTAATTCTAAATTTTGTAGCCAACCAAAACTTCTAATACCAACAACTCCTACCCATACAAAACTAGCTATGACTAAACTCATCCCTAACTTTTTAGACTGAGATTTAGGTATATCTAAATTACTTTCCAAACCAGCTAACTTTTGTTCCACCCAATCTTGATTAAAAAT
>JAAUYJ010058028.1_pt1 | contig 32915 bp, 35 predicted proteins | sample 7278031 | NCBI WGS metagenome assembly JAAUYJ01 (sample SAMN14350222, study PRJNA611818) | marine sediment metagenome | isolation source: surface marine sediment (1.8m) | place: French Polynesia: Moorea | collected 2018-08 | reverse complement strand
TGTTTGAGCACTTTGTAATTATTCTTGCAGGCCAAATAAATATATCAGCTCTTTAGAAATGGGTCAAAAAATCCAGGAAAAAAGCGACAAATTGCGTTGACATTGAGATGCCCTTGAAATCCCCCCCCTTTTTTTGTGCCACGGGCGGCCTTTGAATTTTCGTTCCCGTAGGGTGCAAATAATAAGTTGGCAGCCGCAAAATACCGTTCCTTTTTACGGGAAAACTCCGTCGTCAATCATGTTTTTCCCCCGCCGCGGAATGGATTTTAATTTCCTTCCTCCCTCTTGCCCCCAGGTGCCCCTTTGTCCCCGTGGCGGTTCATGGCGGTTTCCGGAGCAATCTTACTGGTGCTGTTCCTATCAGGACAAGGGGTCCTGGCGGAAGAAGTTGAGGACAAGGCCCAAGTCGACAAGCAAGTCAGCAACAAGGAGGAGCAGGGCGCTTCTAAACCGTCCGCCCCCGCAGCAGAATCATACTCCGCGCAACTCAGACCCAGGGTGAGTAGAAGGCATGCAAAAGTTCATGGGCAAAAAAAGTCGGGAACACAAGTTGGATGAATAATACTGCTTTTAATACTGGTCAACAATGGTCTGTCTGGACTCTTCCCAACATGGTGTCACCGTCATCAAAGTTGGGGTGCACTGTGACATTTGAGTTGCCCTGCTCCTCTGCCTCTGTGAGCCGCAGGTGGTGAGGTTCAGGGGGAGGAAAGCACTGTAAATTTTGCTGTTGTTCTTGGTATTCTAACTGTTGTTGCTCGTCTATCTGCAGATGTTGTTGTTCTTGTTGCTCGAGTTCTTGATGCACGTGGGCTGATAGGGCTTCCTCTTTCACGAATATCTCTGCCGCTGACCCTTGTCCTCCGCCCCCTCCTTCCATGACAGCAGTTGCATTGGCGGCGGAGGCAGATGCTGCTCCGTGCCTCTCCTTGAGCATCTTCCTGAGCGCATGGTGGGAGACGTTCTTGCCTGTGTCCTGCAGGATCCTGTCGTGAACCGTCCTGAAAAGGGTTATTAAAATAAAAACTCTGGTATCGCAAAAGCATACAACAAGACAGCCGCACTTTGCGTCCTCCAACTTCTGTCGCATCATGCCATCCACGTATTTTTCCACCTCCTCCTCCGTCAGCAGGTCCTTGTCCGCCAGGCCGAGCAGGACACGCCTACGGTTGTACCGGTTGAACATATCCCTGCGTTGTGAAATACGAAACATAAATATTCGTAAGCCATCCCTCTTCCAATGTGTTTGACCTACGCTTGATATAGCATCTTTCCCGTCTCTTTCCTGACAGCCTCTGCCACCTTCTTGGCCTTGAGGCCCCGCTTGATCATCAGCTCGTCGATGTACAGGGCAGTCTCCTCCTCAGTCAGACTGGACGAAAAAATTCCAAAAGTATTGAAGTGTTTACGCATTTCCAGTGGCATTTTTTCTTACTCTTTGTTCCTCTTGCTGGCCTCGTACTTCTCCCTTGTGACCTCGTGGTTCTGGTGCTGGTCGCAAAAGGTCTTGAGGAGGTAGCAGCCCTTCTTCTTGTCAATCTTGAACACCATACGGAAAGGGCAGCCGTGGGCTTTGGGTGCCTATAGTTTAGTAAAATTTACACAATATTTTATATACAACTCTCCCAAGGAAAAAGACTTGCCTTATTCCTGATGCCAGCGCCCCTTTTCCTCCCTGGTCCGTAGTGTGTGCAGGTAAGTTTGAAATCAAAGTAGGGGAACCGAGGCCCGGGTGGCGTCCGACCAGTTGTGGGCATTTTGTTGATTGCGGTGTGGCGCTTGTACAAGATGCAGTAGTTGGAGGAGGAGTAGCGGTCGACATCAGACATTAGGTCCTGGTAACACTTTTGGGGAGAAACAAAAAGAGCATTTTTATAACATAAATATAGTGTTTTAAGCTTGCACCAATGGGTAAATCTTTGCCAGTGGTGTGGTGGCAAGAAGGCTGCAAGCGATCATCTACTTTTGGCCTTGAAATGCTCACCTCCCATGTCTTTCCCTCAAAAAGCAGATCATTTAAGGAGTGGTTCCCTCCTCTCACTGGATGGCTATTGATACCCTTTCTCGATCCACCGCCTTCAGTCATCCTCCTTTTGAGGGGAGCCTCGTCTTCATCGTCAAAGGGGACTCTGCTATCCTCTTCATTGGAATAGTCCCCCGCTTCCACATAGTTGTCTCCTCCATCCTGCATTTCCTCCTCATCTTCCCGGTGTTCGAATGCATCCTGCTTCCAGTCCGAATCAGGTTCGAAGTCTTCTTCATCCGCCACGGAACGTTCCCTCAGCTGGCGCGTCAATCTTAAGGGATAAAATATCTTGACTAATGGCCGTCGCCATCTCGTATAGTATTTCAAAGATATACCTTTTGACCATCCTGTGGTGGTATTCCGCCATCTGGACGATGTGGAAGCACTCTCGGCAGACAAAGCCGGTCAGGAACTCCACCTCCAGAAGCCGGTACAGGCGGAAAGCCTAAGCAAGGAATGCAACCAATACTAGGCAAAATGACGACTAACATCTTGTCGTACCAGCCTGCCTCCTCCCCGGTGCTCCCTGTCTGCGGGCATGTTGGCGCCCATGGCGACGGCGTCGGCGCGGGAGGGGAGCGGCGCGGTGCACAGGGAGCAGCTCGGCACGCGAACAGATCGAGGAGGGGTCAGCAGGGGAGAGGAGGAGGAAGGCAAGGACATCCTGGCGGCGGCGGCGGCGGCGGCGGACACGGACCACGTTCGCACGTTGGGGCTCACTAAGACAAACTGCCTGTCTGCCTCACTCTTGTCTTGTTGCGTCAATGCGTCAATGCGTCTCCCTCTTTCAGGCTCTTTGCCTGATTATCAGCTGTTTTCTGATGTTTTCAAAATCCCCAGCTGACTGGTGGAGGCGGGAACGCGAGAAAGCGTTCAAGTGGCGAGGCGGGGCAGGGGAGGTTAGTATATTTAAGAGGGACTGTGGTTGCGAGCAGAGCGTGGTTGCGAGTCAACTAGGGTTGGAACGAGTCCAAAGTTTTCGAGTCCGAGCCGAGCCGAATCTAAAGTTTTCGAGTCCGAGCCGAGCCGAATCTAAAATTTTCGAGTCCGAGCTGAGCTGAGTCTAATTTTTTTTGCGTCCGAGCCGAGTCCGAGTCTAGGATACCAAAAAAACCTACTGCCCTTAAATATGAGCAAAGCAACTTTTTATATCATTCAATAAATATTTGCATTGCTTTTTAACATCCAAATTGGCAACCTTGTTTTCACATTTCTTTTCATCATTTTCTAGTTGCAGCATGAAGAAAAAAGTTGGATTTCTCATATCCTCTGGCCAGACTAGACTCGCAAGTCCGACAAGTCTTAGCTTTCGAGTCCGAGCCGAGCCGAGTCTCTAAAATTCGCTCCGAGTCTTTGAGTCTTCGAGTCCGAGTCCGGACTCGTTCCAACCCTAGAGTCAACCAACTTCCAGTAATTTTGACAGTTGATTGATTTATTTGCGTCAAAACTTGGCAGGCTTCCTCTTCTTCGGACTACCTGTCCTCGAGCGAGTACGGCGATGAGTACGCTGCGGACGGGGACGGCATCAACGACGGCGAGGTGGACTACCAGGACAGAGCGTACGACGAGGTGCCGGACTACTACTACGATGGGGGCGTTAGAGGAGACGAGGGCGGAGGCGGCGGCGGGACGGAGTATGAGGACCGCACCCTGTACGTCGACGACGAGGAGGGCGACGACGGCGTCGAGTACGAGTCGGACGAGGAGAGCACGGACTTCTTCAGGGCGGACAGGAGGTCTGATGACGGGGAAGACGATGCTGAGCCGCCGCAGCCTCTTCCCCAGGCTCAGCATCTGGTGCAGACGTCTCCGTCCTCCGAGAAGGCCCGCATCGCCGCCGCAATGGCACCGGTGCCGCCAGACGACCCAGCACTCGCAGCGGTGTTCCCTGGTAAAGAAAGCCTGCTTATGATTGTGATGGTGTTCCGTTTCAATATTTTCTTTCCTTGTTCCAGGCTTCGCCTCCCAATACTCCGAGGAGTCCTCCCTCCGCTCCGCCTCGCTGTCGGACCTCTCCTTCGTGGACTCTTCAGACTTCGCCGTTCTTGACTCCAGCGGGAGGGTGGAGGAGGTGGGCGCCGGAGGGGAGGAGCTGGACAAGGCATTCAGGAGGCTGGGTGGGGGAGGGCATGAGGTGTCTTCTACCGTCAAGGCGGAGGAGAGGGCAGGTGACTTTGGCGGCGGCGGAGGCCACACCACCCTGATGCTCTTCAACATTTTCACTCCGGACGAGGTGGACTTCCTGGCACAGTTGGTAAGATGCCGCATTTGCAACGTCAGAAAAAAAGACAGTAATAAATGATCTTTTTATTTCCTAGGTTGGCGAAGACGTCGTCCAAGAGCTGAAAGACGAGGTGCTGGAAGAGGAAAAGGAGGAAGAAAAGGAGCAGATGACAAAGGCAAACAGGATTCCGCCTCCCTCTTCCGAGAGGTCCACCAGCACTACCACTGAGCGGGAGGCAGAGCCGGCTGTGACGATGAGGAACAGCCTGGAGAAGTACAGCCCGCTCTCCCACCTGAGGCCGCCAAAAAACGGGGAAGCTTCCTCCCGAGCTCCGACGACGACCAAGACCGCAGCAGCAGCAGAAGGCGCCGCCCGCCAGGGTACAAGTTCAGCAGGAGGCAGCAGTAGCAGTAGCAGCTTCAAGAGGCTTCCTTCCCTGAGCGTCCCCGCCGGTCTCGAGGAGGAAGCAGTTGAGTTCACCACGGCCAGAGTCATCCCCACCACCACATCTACAGAGCAGTCAACCAGGAGGACATACGCCACCCTCACTCCCAGGCCCTTCCGCTACGTCAGCCCAGGGCGAGAGTATACAACCACGACTGAGGCTGCCAAGAGGCCTAGCTACCAGGGCCCTCTGGAATCCTCTAGCAGCGTACTCTCCCACCGCGCCGAGGAAAGGAGGAGGAAGATGGAGCAGCTCCTGTCAAGGCTGTCGGAGAAGTACAACAGCGAGAAGGAGGGCGGTGAGGAAGAGGAGCACTGGTCCGACGACGGAGTCCTCACCTGGAAGGAGAAGGAGCGGGCGGAGAAGGCCGAGAGGATGAAGGCCATGATCGAGAACCTCAAGGATCGCCTCTCCAGCTCCAGGCCGGGGGTGCACAGGGTCGGATCCAAGGGAGGAACACTCACGGAGATCCTCCCCACCTCCAGGCCCTACCACCGCCACCCGCCCACCACCTACAGGACCACCACGCTGTCCCCGCTTGGGGTGGAGTCAGCGGGCAGGCTGCTGGGGGAGAAGATCAGAGAGATGAGCTCGGGCATCCACCGGCTAGACCTGGACGAGGTCATCGACCTGGACCTGGTCAGCGTGGAGAGGACGAGCCCGGCACCGCCGCCATCTACTACTACTGGACAAGGCGGCAGCAGGGTGTACCCACACGACCTCAGCACCTCCCCCTCCGCCTCCTCGTCTTCTTCCGGCACCAGCAGCAGCCCGAAGCCCAAGCGGCAGGTCATCCACCCCCGACTCACCTATCAGCGGCCGGACTCCTCCGTGATCCACCGCCCCTCCGTCAACCTCAAGAGCCACATCAACCCTGTTGGGCCGGAGGGAGCCACGGCCCCCGGGTACAGGAACAGGCCGGTCATACCCAGGTACAGCGGGGTCACACCCTCCCCAGCCAACGGAAACTACCACCCAGAGTCATACATGAGCAGGGGTCATCCCCAGCCGCCACCAGCAGCAAAGACATCATCCCTGCCTCCGAGAGCTTCTTACCAACGGCCGCCTCACCCTCCTCCTCCGCCGCCGCCGAGGGTTTACGCTCCTCCTCCTTCGCCGCCACCGCCACCGGGGAAGAAGCCTCCCAAGGTTGACCCCCACCCGCAGACCAAGGAGCTGCCGCCCTACCACAACCCCTCGCCCAACAGCTACTACTCTATCCTGGCTCCCACCGAGCCAACGCCCAAGTACATGATGATGGAGGAGGGCGGCGGCGGCGGCGGCAGTAAGGACAAGGGAGAGAAGTACGTTCAGACCGATTCGTACCGCGGCCCTCCGCCCAAGGCCAGTTCAGGCTACGCGCCGCCAAAGAAGGCGTACCTGCCGCCGCCGGCCCCGCCAAAGAAGAAGCACAAGTCCGGGAGGAAGTTCGAGACTTCTTTCACGAAGTATCCTCCCCCCAGCCCGGAATACAAGCAGCCCAACCTCCACTTTGATCATTCCAAGAATAAGGGCGGCCTCCACTTCATCTCCTCCAAGGACCCCTCGAAAACGACCATTCAACCGCCCAACGTGAGCTACCTGCCACCTAGGGAGCATGTGAGCACCATGGCGCCGCCCTCGCACGGGTACTCAGTCCCTAAGGACTACATGAGCACGATGAAGCCGCCCAGCAAGGATTACCACGCTTCCATGAGCACCACCATGGCACCCCCTTCTGGAGACTACTTGCCACCCCACAAGCACATGAGCACCATGGCTCCTCCTCACGAAGACTATGTGGCCCCAAAGGAGCAAATGAGTGCAATGGTGCCACCACATCAGGGATATCTTCCACCTGAGAAGCATATGAGTACTATGGCGCCGCCTCATGAGGACTACGTACCTCCTGCCAAGCACATGAGCACAATGTCACCTCCTCATCACGGCTATCTCCCGCCCAAGAAGCATATGAGTACCATGTCACCACCACATGAAGAGTATGTGCTACCCAAGAAGCACATGAGCACAATGGCTCCTCCCCACCAAGACTACATTCCTCCTAAGAAGCACATGGTTACTATAAAACCTCCAAGTCAGGGATATCTGCCGCCAACAAAGCACATGGTTACAATGAAACCACCTAGCCAAGACTACTTAGCTCCTAACAAGCACCTGACCCATGTAAAGTTGCCTTCTGAGGAATACCTGGCACTGGATGATCACATGAGCAAAATGAAGCCTCCAAGTACAGGTTATCTCCCTCCCCATGACCACATGATCAAGATGAAGCCTCCTAGTGCTGAGTACTTGCCCCCTCATGGCCACATGAGCAAGATGAAGCCTCCTAGTGCAGACTACTTGCCCCCTCATGGCCACATAAGCAAGATGAAACCTCCTAGTACGGACTACTTACCACCTCATAGCCACATGAGCAAGATGAAGCCTCCTAGTGCAGACTACTTGCCTCCTCATGATCACATGAGCAAGATTAAACCTCCTAGTTCGGACTACTTACCACCACACAATCATATGGAAAAGATTAAGCCTCCCAGTCCTGACTACGTGCCTCCACATGATCACATGGGTGAGATGCATCCTCCGGATAAAGGCTATATCCCTCCTAAAACACATGGTGCTACCATGAAGCCTCCTAGCCAAGACTATCTGCCTCCCAGTTACGTCACTACGATGGCTCCTCCTGACAAGGGATATCTTCCTCCACAAGTCAGCACCATGAAGCCACCTCACCTGAGTTACGTGCCTCCTGCAGCACACCAATCCATGGCACCTCCTAGCGAAGAGTACCTGCCCCCCAAGCCCAGCTACAGCACGATGAAGCCCCCATCCCATGGTTACTTGCCTCCCACGAAACACGTGAGCACCATGGCACCACCTGTTTCAGGGTACAACCCGCCTCACGGGAAGCATCAACCGCTTACGGTGACAATGGCGCCGCCTTCGGGCAACTACTTGCCGCCGCAGAACAGCCTGTCGACCATGGTGCCACCGGCGCTGAAGTACCAGACTCCGAGGCCTCTGAAACACGGTAAATCCACTCCGGCCTCGAGCCCCTACAGCACCATGGCACCGCCTTCGAGCGACTATCTGCCACCCAAGCCGAAGAAGGCGCACATGTCTCCTCCGCACAGTGAATACGTTCCTCCAAAGCATGTGACGACTGTCCGTCCCCACAGCACGTATCATTCACCTTCCCCAAAGGCTCCCATGCTGCCTCCCGTAAAGGATTACATCCCGCCTCAGCCTCACCACAGTATCAGTACCGTGGTTCCGCCCAGCGAAAACTACCTGCCGCCCGAAAAGGACAAGTCTTCGTTCAAGACTGTGATGACTCCTCCAAACCAGGCCTACCTTCCTCCGAAGCACATGAGCACAATGTCTCCGCCAAAGAAGAAGTACGTGCCGCCCAAGCCGAGCGGAAAGTACATGGGGACGCTGAAGCCTCCCAAGAAGAAGTACCTCCCGCCCGCCAAGCCGGTGAAGCCTATCAAAATTGCCGAGATTGATGACAAGTACAAAGCCGTCAAGCTTTCCAAGGCCCACTACCAGTCCTGTCCGCACATACAGAACAAGACGTACGAGGTGTGCAAGAACTACCAGCACCACACCTGCTGGAGCCCCGGGGTACAGGATCTCGACTGCCCCCTCAGCGGACTCTGTTGCTTCGACGGCTGCGTCAACAGTTGCCTGCCGCCGGACTACGTTCACGGCAAGCAAGAGAACAAGAAGACCACCACCGCATACTCCCCCGTCACCACCACCACCGCCCATGTCACCACCCCGGCACCCACCCATGTTGCAGACAAAAAATACGCGTCCTGTCCCAAGCGCGAGCGCAAAAAGCAGTGCCCTCCCAAGGGAGGCCAGCACCAGTGCTGGAGCCCGGGAGTTCCGGACCTGGACTGTCCCGGCAGCGGGCTGTGCTGCTTCGACGGCTGCGTTAACGTGTGCATCATGGGCCACCACGAGGTGCACAACGGCAACGGGCAGTACCACCTCCACCACCACCACCACCACCACGTGCACCACCCTAGTCACCACCCAATCAGCTACCACACTCCTCCCAACACCAAGTACCTGGTGCCCAGCTCCCTGTTCATCCCGCACGAGGCCATTCACGGCGACGGAGAGAAGAAGGTGAAGGTGGTGGACGTGGGCTACGAGGAGGGGAGGGCGCCGTTGCTCGCCATGGAGGAGCTCTATTCGCTCAAGGAGCTCAGTGGGCACGAGGAGGCGCCACACTCACCGCACAAGAAGGCCAAAAAGGTGCAGACTGCCGGCCACTCCTACCCAGCCGTCATGCTCCACCCTCCGGCGCACTACATGCCGCCAGCGCAGGACTACTTGCCGCCCCCTCCTCCTTCGTACAGGCCTCCTCCTCAAAGAGACTATCTCCTCCCCAGCTACCAGGAGATGAAGCCTCCCCGTCAGGAGTACCTCCTGCCCAAGGCTCATCCGGACCTCGCAGGAGATGACTACTACGAGCCAACCCATATGTCCCTCCCCTCCATAAGGTATTTCCCTCCCCCTCCGCCAAAACCGCAGTACATGACTCCACCACACAGCCCTTACAAAATGCCGCCAGGGTACGAAGCCACCGACGCAGGCGGGTACTACCACACACAGCAGAAGCACCACGCAGGTCCGGACTACTCAGCTCCTGTTCAGGACCACGGACCAAGATACCAAGACCAGCGAAACAGCCCCCAGCACGTTGAGCTGAAAACGATGCGACCGCCGCATCAGAAATACTTGACTCCCAGTGAGTTTCAGCCCAGACTAGGAGAAAACTACAAACCCCACAATAAACTGGAGAAGCCAAGCAATTCCTATTTACGTCCGAAACCTGAAAAAGAAGATCAGTTGAAGAAGGGAGATAAATACCAGCCACCTTTAAAGGAATATTTGCCTCCACCAGAGCACCATGAGAAGAAGGGTGCTCACTACAAGCCGCCATCCAAAGAATACTTGCCTCCACCAGAGTACCATGAAAAGAAGAAGGGGGACCACTACAAGCCTCCATCCAAAGAATACTTGCCTCCACCAGAATACCATGAGGAGGAGAAACTTGTTCACTACAAGCCGCCATCCAAGGAATACCTTCCACCACCTGAACACCATGAAAAAAAGGAATATCTTCCTCCACCAAAGAAGAAGAAGGGAGACCAATACAGACCACCACCAAAAGAGTACCTCCCACCTCCAAAATACCACGAGGAAAAGAAGGGAGATCATTACAAGCCACCATCAAAGGAATACCTTCCACCACCAGAGTATCACAAAGAAAAGAAGGGAACTCATTACAAACCACCTTCAAAGGAATACCTTCCTCCACCAGAGCACCATGAGGAAAAGAAGGGAGCTCACTACAAGCCACCATCCAAGGAATACCTACCTCCACTAGAGTATCATGAAGAAAAGAAGGGAGCTCACTACAAGCCACCATCCAAGGAATACCTTCCTCCACCAGAGTATCAAGAGGGAAAAAAGGGAGACCATTACAAGCCACCATCTAAGGAATATCTTCCTCCACCAAAGACTCACGAGGATAAGGGAGACCACTACCAACCACCATCAAAAGAATACTTGCCACCACCAGTACAACATCATGAAGCCAAGGGGAATCATTACAAACTACCGTCAAAAGAATACCTCCCTCCACCAGAGTACCATGAGGAAAAGAAGGGAGACCACTACAAGCCACCATCTAAGGAATATCTTCCTCCATCAAAGTATCACGAGGAGAAGCGAGACCACGACACACCACCATCAAAAGACTACCTTCTTCCACAAGAGCACCATAAAAATAAGAAGGGAGACCACTACAAGCCACCATCCAAAGAATACTTGCCTCCACCAGAGTACCATGAGAAGAAGGGTGCTCACTACAAGCCACCTTCAAAGGAATATCTCCCTCCACCAGAGTACCATGAGAAGAAGAAGGGAGACCACTACAAGCTTCCATCCAAAGAATACTTGCCTCCACCAGAATACCATGAGGAGGAGAAACGTGCTCACTACAAGCCTCCATCCAAGGAATACCTTCCACCACCTGAACACCATGAAAAAAAGGGGGATCACTACAAGCCACCATCCAAAGAATACCTTCCCCCACCAGAGTACCATGAGAAGAAGACGGGAGACCACTACAAGCCTCCATCCAAAGAATACTTGCCACCCCCCAAGTACCACAAAGAAAAGGAAGGAGAGCATTACAAGCCCCCTTCAAAAGAATATTTGCCACCACCACAAGATCAAAATGAAGCCAAGGGAGTTCACTACGAACCACCTTCATTAGATTATCTCCCACCACCAGAAAAGAAGGGGGATCACTACAAGCTGCCATCCAAAGAATACTTGCCTCCACCAGAGTACCATGAGAAGAAGGGTGCTCACTACAAGCCTCCTTCCAAGGAATACCTTCCACCACCAGTGTTCCATGCTGAAAAGAAGGGAGAGCACTACAAGCCACCTTCAAAGGAGCACTTGCCACCACCTGTAGAACACCATGAAGCCAAAGGAGTGCACTACAAACCACCCTCTTTAGAATACCTCCCACCTCCCATAATTCGCCATGACTCTAAGGGGGAGCACTACAAGCCGCCTTCAAAGGAGTACTTGCCACCACCCCTAGAACACCATGAAACTAAGGGAGTGCAGTACACACCACCTTCCAAAGACTACCTCCCTCCTCCGGTGGTGAAGTCCGAGTACCACCCTCCTGACTTCATCAGCCACCCGACCCCGCTCTCCGTCCCGGTCGACCTGGACGGACCCCCGCATATCTTGGTCAACGGCAAGAAGGTCCCCCTCCCCACCGTCAAGGACTCTGACGGCCACGTCGTCCCTCCGCACTCGCTCCCCCCGCACTCAATCAACATCCAGATCAACATCCCCAACAAGGACGAGTTCAACGTCAACAACAACCTGGACGCGGAGTACCTCCCTCCGACGCTACCCTCTTACGTGCCTCACGACACCGCCGAGAAAGCAATCTCCCACTCCCTCCCGCGTCCGCCCTCCCCGTACGTTCCCCCTCTGACGAGCCCCCCGCACGCAACCGAGAAGCTCTCCGAGACGTACCTCCCTCCCTCCATAGACTACGCCCCTCCCAGTGCGACCGGCGGCGGAGGTATCTCCGGCGAGTACCTCCCCCCTCCTCCGACCGGCCTCCACCTCCCAATCGTGCCGCCCAATCTGCTCCCGCACCACAACGCGCCATCCTCAAAGATCGACAGCGTTGACCTGGTGCCCCTCAGCCCGCCCAGCAAGGTGTACCTGCCGCCGCCGCCGAGGGGACCTCAGTTCCCGCCGCCGCCGCCGCCGCCGCCGCCGGTTCTTCCGTCTCTGGACTTGAGTCCGCTCTCCCTCCCAGACTCTGGCTACCTTCCTCCTCCGGTGAGGACCAAGCCAGACTATCTTCCTCCCCCTCCGAGGCCACAGGTGCCGGTGGTGGAGCCGCCGCTGCTCCCGCCGCCCCCTAATCCAGAGTCGCTCAGACAGGTACAAATATTTGCAATTAGAAAAAAATGTTCAAATACAATGTTTACCTTTTCTCATTTCCCTTTATTTGCACAGGTGCTGAACAGCCAGGCGGTTCCCCCCACCACGTTCACCGACCACTACATCCCCCCTAAGACTCGCCACGACGTCCCCAAGAGCTTCGTCCGCCCGGAGGACGCCCCAGTCGAGGTCATCCCTGAGCCGCCCCCGCCGGAGCTGGTTCCGACCGACGTGGCCGAGCCGGACGCGGAGACGATCGCGCCAGACGTGTTCCTCGGACTGGCAAAGCTTAGGGACGAAAAGGACGAAAAAGATGGTGATGAAGATGTTGAGAACTCTGTGGACGATGAAGATGCTCGCAAGGCCAAGCTGGTGGTGGAGGAGCTGACCGGGCCGAGGCTGCCCCCGATGCCGACGGTGGCACCGCAGCCGGCAAGCTTCCTACCCCTGCTGGAGGAGCTCAGTCCGGGGTTGCTCAAGTCGCTCAGGGGACTATCACAACTACAGGTGGGAAATAATGGAATTTCCTAAATAACATAATTTTAGAAATCAATTATATGTTCTCTTCTTTAGGACGGCCGTGGTGGCCTCAACGGAGTTCCCGGTGCTGCCGGCGGAGCAGGAGGAGGCAGAGGATTCATCCCTGGGAAGCCCGGGAAGGACTATCCTGACTTCAAGGCCATCCCGGCCACCGACTTCTCATGCGCCAACTTCATCCTAGAGGGATTTTACGCAGACACCTTCACTGGTTGCCAGGTACAACTTTATAAGACTTTTTTTGCAAGATTTATCTCAATCGGTTTATTATTTACCATAAATTTTTACTTGATCTCATCCAGGCGTTCCACGTTTGCGAGTCCGGCAAGCGGCAGTCCTCCTTCCTGTGCCCCAAGGGGACCATCTTCAACCAGAAGCACCGCGTTTGCGATTGGTGGTACAACGTCAAGTGCGAGGACTCAACAGAGTACTACGACCTAAACCTAGACCTGCTGCTGCTCGAGGAGGAAAAGGCGGCGAAACTCCGGGTATGAACTTTGTCTAATAACACACCTAGTTCTCTTACGACAAATTATGGGTTTCCATGAGTGTTTCCTTTTACTGTCTTTAGGAACAAATTTTAGTTCCCGTGGTTCCCGTTAAATTTCGAGAATGAAGTACCGACATTTCCTCATTCTTTTCTCGTTTTTCTCAGGTCCCCCCCGCCATCGACCCCATCACCTCCGCCCTTGCCGGCCTTGGCGACGCCGCCGTGGACGCCGCCGCCCTGGTGAGAGGAGGAGCCTCGAACGGAATAGGTCTCCTCGGGGGAGGTGGACTGGGACTGGACGACGACTCAGAGTTCCTGGACGCATTCAGGCTGGGCATGATGGGGATGTCGCTGGGCGACAGACGGTCGGACGGAGGCGAGGAACAGCAACAGCAGCTCCTTTTGCAGGACCTAAAGAGGCATCCGTTCAAGCGCAGGAAAAGCGGCGGTGGCAGCAGTATTTCTAGTAGTAGAAGTAGTAGCAGCAGTATCCTTAGCGACTCCCCTTCGCCCACTCTGTCCTCCGCCCCGTCTCGCACATCCCTGTCCGGCGGATTAGGAGGAAAGACTTTCAACTCCCGCTCCGGCAGATACCCAAGCGACAGAAATGACCACCGCGGGCGCCCAAACAACAATAAGCCTCCTTCGCCTTCTTCCTCTTCCTATTTCTCGTCATTGGCGAGCGACGTGACCTCCTTGGAGACGCTATCGGACCAGCTCAGCAGGATCAGGACGAGCGACGATGTCGAGAACATCGACTTCGCAAAGCTTTTCCTCCCCCGCAGGAGACCAGGGTCAAAAAATACTTTTTCCAGCAGCAGCAGCAGCGGAGGCCGTAGCAGCGGCAGCGGCAACACCAGCTTCAAAAGGCCCGTAGGAGGACCCGCATCTTCCCAGACCGGAGCAGGAGGGAAGAAGTCTTCCCTCTGCCAACTTATGAACATGTGTGACAGCCAGGTGAGCTTTGCTGGAAAAGGTGCAGTAACGGTATATTAATTGTTTTTTCGTCTTGTTCCAGCCCTCCCCGACGGACTCTTCCTCCCACCCCACCGTCGTCGGCGCCCCCTCGGAGATCATACGCGAGTACAGCGGAGACAAGCTCACCGCAGGAGGAGGAGTCGGCACCAGGGACCCCAAGGGGATCCGGACGGGAGAGAAGTCCGCCGCACAAGTCGCCGCGATCATTTCTAAAGATGCCAAGAGGAGGGAGAAGGAGAGGAGCTCGGGAGAACCCACGGAGGGACAGAAGATAGAGGCCACGCTGCAAAAGGCCATTGACAAGTTGCTCAAGAAGAGGAGCAACATGAATAGTAATGGCAAGAGGCAGGAACAACGGCCCTCCTCAAGTTCCTTGGAGACTTACACTCAGCGCAGTCGTGTGCCCAAGATGCTTCTGGACGGGGAGCATGAGGAGGGGTCACCGATCCTCCGCTTCTCGGCGCCAGAGCTGGACCACTCCGGCTGGCTGCCGCCTTTCCGCGGGTCCGCCCCTATAGACGGGGACGGGCTGCACGCAGGGTGGACACCCCTGGGTGAGGTCTTGGGCCAGGAACACGCGTGATTCCCTGTAACTTGCAGACGCTAAGGACGTCCAGATTTCGTGCTACTATTTTATTAGTGTCTGCTGTGTTCTTTTCCAGTGGATCGACAGTGCCACATTTAAATACTTTTCACCACCGTGCTAGACAGCACAGAGATGCAATTAAGAAGAAGAAAAGTCGGACAAAAAATTGCCAGTGCTCAAATTTTAAACCGCGCCGCTGTTGAGTGAGATATTCGTGCTCAAAATTCGTAGCTTCCAAGAAGTTAATTCATATGTTCGAAAAATTGGTATTTGGGAAAGTAAGAAAAAATCCGCAACTGCTTCACGTTGACGCGCTAACAATAAAATTCGATCGACTATTAACCCTGCTGCAAGAATGTGATCTTCGTAACAGTATTTATTCGTATTACAGTATATCGTCGCACGCTCCGTCCTCAATTTGTTGAAAAAGAAAATCAAGATCCAATAAATAATCGACGGTTTTTATCTGCTGCGCTCTCTTTTTTTCGGGAAATAAAAAGATTCGTTCCAAGATTATCTATCTCTCTAGGCGGTGGCCTGCGGGTGCCTCTCCAGGATCATGCCTACCCCGGTTCCCCCTGCGGCACAGGCGGCGATGAGGCCGTACTGGCCATCCTCCTTGATCAGGCGGTTGGCCGTGTGCATGGCAAGTCTCACCTAAGGGAAAGATGAATATGAATGAAAAACAATTTCTAGGTTTGCAAAATGAACTTACCCCGGTCGCCCCGAATGGGTGGCCGATGGAGACTGACCCTCCCCACTTGTTGAACTTGTCCATGGGGACGGCGCCGACCTTCTCCTTGAGCCCCATGACATTCTTTGCGCACCAGTCCGAGTCCATGGCCTTGAGGTTAGCCAGGATCTGCCCGGCGAAGGCCTCGTGGTACTCGAACACGTCCACGTCGTTCAGCTTGATGCCCTGCTGGGCCAGCACCTTGGGGGTGGCGTAGGCGGGGCCGAGGAGAAGCTGGTCCTTTGGGTCCTGGGCCACGTAGGTGTAGGCGCGCAGGTAGGCCTTGGGTTTGAGGCCCAGGCGCTGGGCGGCCTCCTCCGTGGCCAGCAGACAGGCGGAGGCGCCGTCAGTCAGGTAGGAGGCGTTGGCCGCGGTTATGGTGCCCTGAGATGAAGAAAAAAATGTACGAACGCCTCTGCAGAAAGTTGTTGCCATAAATCTCTCACGTGAGGCTTGATGAAAGCCGGCTTTAGCTTTGCCATCTGCTCCGGTGTGGAGACTCTGATCCCGTTGTCCTTTGCCACCATCTCGTCCACTTTGGGAACCTTGATGGGCTCCACGTCGCTCAGGTTGCCGTCCTCCTGAGCCTGTTTGGCGAGCATGTGAGACCTGGAAGAGTCGACATAGGGCTGCTGAAAAGGGAACAACTAACTCAATGTTCCTCCGCTCACCTCCTTGCGAAGTCATCCTGCTCCTGCCTGGTGACGCCAAAGGTGGCGGCCAGCCTGTCCGCTGAGTGTCCCATGACCTCGTTGGTGGAGAACTCTGCGATGGCGGGCAGCTCCGGGGTGAGGAAGGCCGGGCGGATCTGGCCGAGCAGCCCCAGCATTTGCATGGGCGACTTGGCCTTGTTGGCCTTGAGCATGAGCCCCCTCATCTTCCTCGAGTGCCGAATGGGCACGTCAGACATGAACTCGACGCCGCCGGCGATGCACACGTCGTACACCCCTGCGTGCATGAGCCCGAGGCAGGTGGTGATGGCCTGGTTGGACGAGATGCAGGCCATGGTGACGGTGTGCGCCGGCGTGCGGTCGGAGAAGCCGGCGCCGAGGGCGGCCTCGCGCGCCACGTTGCTGGTCTTGACCTCCTGGATGACGGTGCCGCAGCAGATGTAGTCCACGGCGTCGCGGTCAAGACCCGTGCGCTTAAGCAGGCCGACGAGGGCGGCGCGCTGAAGGTCGTGCGGCCACAGGCCCTTGTACTGCGTGAAGGACTGCAGGAAGGGCGTGCGCACCCCGTCCACCAGGACCAGGTTCTTGCCCGGAGAGGAGCTGGCAGCCCTCACGAGAGAGGGCACTCCGCGGCCGAAGGACAGGGGGCGGAGCAGGGACATCTTGGAGGCCAAGGAGTAGAAGGTGGAGGTGGAGGTGGACGAGTTCAAGAGGTCGAAGTTCAGGTCGTTGATCCACTTGTGACTTTTCCGGTTGGCGATTGGCGAAGTGCACTTTGTGTCTTTGTCTTGTTTTCCGAAATGGACTTTGGACGGGAAAGAAAAAAAGAAGCAAAGCTTAGTTTACAATGTACCTTTCCCTATCGTTGCTTGTTTACAAAATCAACTTTTTTAATGACAAAGCAGACTTTCTACTGTTATATCAATAGTTTGCAAACCAAAACGACGATTCAATCATGCTTTTTAAGTTTGTTAATATTGTCCTAGAACTTTATGTACCGTTTATCCCCAGAACTGGCCCCGTATTTCCCCCTCGGCCACTGCCACCTGGTCACAGTGCCAAGTTCATGTTGGAAAAAGGCGAAAGGTGTTTCGTGCGAGTGGCGAAACCTCTCTTTTCCTGCTCCGCCTCCGAAGGGAAGACGAGGAGGGGGAATCGGGGAAAGGCGGAGGAGGAGATTGGCATCATGAGGGGGGAAAGAGGGAGGGGCTTCCAAAGAGCTTTCTATTTCTTTGCAGCGGCGGGTGGAGACTGACTGCAATCGATAAAACGACACTGGATGGTCCCTTCTGCTTCGGAATAGCCGACGCCGGTCGAAACAGTTATCGATGTACCGTACGTTGCTTTATAAACGAAAGAAACAAGAGTGAAGAGAATCCATTTTGTGGTGATGGCCCTGTTGTGGAACCTGCTGGCCGACGCTAAGGAGAACCTTGCGTTGGAGGAGGCCGGATCGTGGGTGTCCAGGGCCGTCGCAAACGTCGTCTCGGCAATATCTTCCAACGGGACTGGGACGACGACCCTCAAGAGCGGCATGGACGGTATTCTGCCCTCCTCCTCCCCTTCCTCGTCTTCCTTCTCCTCCTCCGTCTACGCTTCTTACCACCACTACGTCCACGAGCTGGGCGACCCTCGCGTGGAGCGGTGGCCCCTCATGCGCTCCCCCTGGCCAACCCTGGCGACGGCCGCCGTCTATGTCCTCCTGTGCCGCCGACCGCCAAAGTGGTTCCGCGGTTCGGACGCCGCCGTCAAGCCATGGCTCATCCTGTACAACGCCGTCAACGTAGTACTCAACGCGCACATTGCCAGGGAGCTGTTCCTCTCATCCAGGTACATTTCCAGCTTATTTTTTCTCGTATTTTCATGCTGTGGTTGTTGCTCTTACTGCTAATAAAGCTGCTGCTATACAGATGGGTTTATACTGCTTCCATCACTGCTTTAGTAGCAGAAGTAGTTGTAGTTGTTGTTGTTGTTGCTGCTGCTGCTACTATTGTTGATGCTGATTCACTTGATGTTGTTGTTGTTATTGCTGTGAGTGCTATTTTATTCGCTGGTTTCCAAATTGATCCTGTAGTAGTTGCTTTAATTGCTAATAAAGCTGTTGATTAAATTGCTGCTGTTCCTAATTGTTATTACTCTTTCTGTTGTTGCTGCTGCTGCAGTTGTTGTTGCTGCTGCTTATTCTTTGGCTGCTGTTACTATTGCTCGTTCTGTTTCTGCTGATGTTGATGCTCCTCCAGCTGTTGCTGCTATTGGTATTTTTTTGTGATCTGGCAATAGCTGAATTTTTCACCCTTTCCTTCACTCCCATTTTCTACAGAGACTACAACCTGTCTTGCCAGCCGGTGGACTACAGCGAATCCCCCACGGCCCTCCGCGCCGCCTCCGCCCTCTGGGGATACTACGCCCTCAAAGGCCTGGAGCTGCTCGATTCGGCCTTCTTCGCCCTCAGGGGGAAATACTCACACCTCACCTTTCTACATGTCTACCACCACTCAACAATGTTCTGTTTATGGTGAGGGGATATTAAATTGGAACAATTGTTTTTGCTGCTTCTAATGTTCGGCAGTGGATTAGTGCTGCTTGGTTATGTGAATGGCGGTTATAACTTCATTTCATTTGTCCGGAATTCGCCTTCAAGAAAATTGAAATTGAAAACTGATTTAATAAGTAGTTCCTCACACTGTTAAGAAAAACCTTTAAAAATCATATTTCTTTCTTGGCCCTCAGGTGGATCGGCGTCAAGTACGTTGCCGGCGGCTCTGCCGTGTTCGGCGCCTTCATCAACTGTCTGGTCCATGTCGCCATGTACACTTACTACACTTTAGCTGCTTTGGGAGTGGACCGCAGACACCTGTGGTGGAAGCGCCACCTCACACTCCTCCAGATCACCCAGTTCGTGGCCGCCATCGTCATGGGCCTCAACGGCATAAGGCTGGGGTGCGACTTCCCCATGTGGATGCAGTACGCCATGATCGCATACATGGTCTCATTCCTCGTCCTATTCGGGGACTTTTTTGCCAAGAGCTACCTCAGCAAGGGAAAGAAGGAGGCGGAGGGAAAGGCGAAATAGAAAAAAAATACCGCAAAAGGATTAAAGAGGTTGTTGAAGTTGTTGGCACAACGCGACGAGTTGAGTTGAAAGAACAATAAAACATAGTTATACCGCATCGAATCTCACTCATTTCCATTTTTTGGCACTAATTTTTCTCTCAGCGGGCTCCTCGTTGGCCTCATGTGATAAGGGGATTATTTCCCCTACCCCCTATCCCAGCATCCCTCTGGGCTGGGCCTCGCAGTCAGATATGCTAACTATATTACGTCGGACAGAAACAGCATCGATTTGAGGCCGGAATAAATGCGGGCTGCCCAGCAGCAAAAGGGCTGTTCGCATTCAGTGCTGTTTTAGCGCAAGCTGTGAATTCTCCATCCTCCAGCTGAGTGAAGTGACGTCCAAGATAAGGTAATTTCCTTTTTCTCCCCTCCTCTCTCGGACGAGAAAAAGTTGACCAGAATCCACTTCTCCTCCACCATACACCTGTCCTGCTACATTCCCCTACCTGGCCTAGAGTATCTTGTGAGTAGAGTGCACGGGCCTCTTTTCTCCCCCTTCTCTTTTTGGAACAAGCACGTGGAAGCATAGGACTGAAGAAGGAAGAGTCCCTCCATTCCTCCGCCTCCTTTATGCCCGTTGACCAGTCAGTCTACGGCGGAATTCGACAATTAAAGGTATGGGGTCAATACATTTCCCAATTCGAAAACAAAAAATGAAAAGTTGAGCTTCTGGTTTGGAATTTGTACTCTTCCACTGGGTAGCTAGTTGGTGAAATATATTCCAGTATGCTTTAAAAAAGAGAAGGGGATCGACGGAGGAGGCGGAGGAGGGCGAATGCCAAGAAGGATCGAGGGAGAGGAAGGACGGAAGAAGTGAAGGTTAAAGAATAAACTGGGGGGTGCGGACGGAGGCGAGGGTCGATCGTGGTCCACACTTCGTCCAAGAAGAAGAAGAGGATTCCAAGTCGGCACATTGTATTGTGCGCGTCCACCGTTACATGCGGACGAGAACACACATTCTGACGCGCAGAAAAAAACCACATCGGACCGGCCGTCCAGTCCAGAACACGTATAGTTCGCATCCGACGCCACCACACCTCAATCATGCCTCCCAACGTTGTGAGTATAACACTTTTTCAAAAACATAACACAAAAAAAGAACACGTGTGTAATTTTGACAGGCAGCACCTGTTTCGAAAAAAGTTTAACAGTTTGCGGGCATGAAACATGTTTTACTTCTAAGAGGCAGGGCAAAGCACGTCATGCCATAGTTTGACAGTTGGCTTGAGCGGGAAATTGCTGTCTTCAAACGATCTTTACGCTGCTCTCGTCCGCCCTTTCCACCGTTCGCAAAAGGAGCAGAGGGGAAGGGGATAGAGAGCGAAACAGAGGGCTTTCCCAGGAGTCTTTGAACGTCTAGGTACACACTGGAGTAGAAGGTGATCAGTTCAGCTGTGTGCAGTTTCGTAGAAAGCCTTGCAAAACATTCAAGTAACAAGCCGAGCAGGTAATGTACCTGGAAAGTTTCACCGGCAAAAACAATTACTGTTTCTCAGTTATCGGAACAGGAGAAATCACTTATTTGCTTTTTGGGCAACAAGCCCGGCAAGCGTTACGATTTTGTGCGAAATGGCGTGACGTTTTATCGTTCGAAAATTTTGAATCGTAATCGGAGCTACGTACAGTGCTCTCGATTTTTTAACTCCTAAGTCCTAAGCTCCGCACACATCACGCAAGCTGCAAGCATGACGTCTGTTGGGGCTGAATTCTGCGAAGCGAGAGAACTCAACACTATACGTACAAAAGAACGGGAGATTTCTTACCAGCAGTGCTACAGCTTGTGTTTGACAGTTTTAAACATTTTCTTTGTATCCTCAGCCCGAGCACGTCTTCATGTCTGGTTCCGGCAAGACCGTCTTCGTGACGGGCGGCGGCGGCTATGTCGCCTCCCACTGCATTGTGGAGCTCCTCAACGAGGGATTCCACGTCATTGCCGTGGATAACTTTGTCAACAGCATCAGAGGTGAGAAGCAATGCTTTTCCCCATGAACAGTATCTTGTTGCAGACAAAGGTTAATGGTTTTGTCTAACTCTTGTCCTTTTCTTTCCCGAACCACTTTGATTTGCAGAGCAAGATCCAGAAGGTAGGCAAGGAGGAGAAAACAGAAAATGAAAAGAACGAAAAAAGAAGGGGAGGTGCTGGGTTTTTCAATTGCGGAACTTCTGTGCAGTAATTTCCTTCATCTGCATGTAACTATTAATTGCTGTACAAAAACTGAAGCATGATTTGGCGGTTAATGGTTTAAGCTATTTCTCCCGATCTCTTGAAAATTGATTGCGTGTAGGAAACAACATGCCTGAGAGCCTGGTGAGGGTTCAGAAGCTGACTGGCAAGAGCATCACCTTCTACGAGGCGGACCTATGCAGCAAGGAATCTCTTCGCGCAGTCATGTCCAAAGTATCTTCAAATACCGGTATATGGCTGTGTTGCACATTACTTTCAATTATCTTTAAATCTGCAGCACCACATTGACTGTGTCATCCACTTTGCCGCCCTGAAGGCGGTCGGCGAGTCCTGCGCCCTCCCGCTCAAGTACTACGGCAACAACGTCACTGGCTCCTCCAACCTGATGGAGGTAATGATGGAGTGCGGCATCAAGAAGATTGTCTTCTCCTCATCCGCCACCGTCTATGGCAAGCCAGAGTACCTCCCGCTGGACGAGAACCACCCGACGGGCCGCTGCACCAACCCCTATGGCAAGACCAAGTACTTCATGGAGGAGATCATGAAGGACGTGTGTGCGGCCAACGCCGACTGGGGATGCCTTCTCCTGAGATACTTCAACCCAGTGGGGGCCCACCCTTCAGGGCAGATTGGGGAGGACCCCCAGGGGGTGCCCAATAACCTCATGCCCTTCCTGTCCCAGGTGGCGGTGGGACGCAGGCCGACGCTCAAGGTGTACGGCCACGACTACGACACTCCGGACGGCACCGGCGTCAGGGACTACATCCACATCATGGACGTGGCGGAGGGACACGTCGCCGCTGTCAAGTACGTCCTCAGGCCGGAGTGCCTGGGTACCAATACCTTCAACCTAGGCACCGGGGGAGGGGCATCCGTCCTAGAGGTCATCCATACTTTTGAAAAGGTGGGGAAATGGTAGCAGATTGTAGCAGTTGCAAATTTTGTTGCTGCTGCTAATACTTTTGCTACTGCTCTTATTGCTGCTGCTGCTTCTAATACTTTTGCTGGTATTGTTGCTGCTGCTGCTAATACTTTTGCTGTTTCTGTTGACTGTTGTTGCAAGCCATATCAAAAAATATCTTGCGTTGTGTATTACCAGTTTTTTTTACATAGGCTTCCGGTCGGAAGATCCCCTACGAGTTGTGCGAGCGCCGCCCTGGCGACGTGGCCTCCTCCTACGCCACCTGCGAGAGGGCGGAGAAGTTGCTCGGATGGAAGTCCAGACTCACCCTCTTCGACATGTGCAGGGACACTTGGAACTGGCAGTCGAAGAACCCGCAGGGGTTCTCGAAGAAGACGCCGGCCTCGCCCGCAGGAGGAAGCGCCAACAGCACCGCCAACAGCAGCAGCAGCAGCAGCAACGGTGCTTCGGCATCCACCACCACAGCATGATGAATTTTGTTGACTGGCCGATTCAAACGTCGGCAGGTTGTTATGCATTTTCTAGGCCAATGCGTGTTGTGTTTTATGTTTCGAGCCGCTGTTTTGTAATGCAATCTCTGAAATAAATTTATTTAACTTACAAAAAGTGATCGTGCGCCTTCTAATTGAGACATTGACATCTTTTGCGTTCGTACGTTCCTTTGGGGGGACAATTCCATGCAGTTCCATGCAGACTAATTCGATTAGTTGGAAGTGACCTTCCATCGAAGAAGATTCCAACCCTTTCGTCATCCTGTAACCTTCGCCGTCTGACTGAAAAACTCTTGTTTTCTCGCTGTCTCATTTGCCTGCTTTAAGCCACAGGCAGCGACTAAAAGAAGAGAAACTACACGCCTGTCTCCATGATCAATACCCGCAAACAATGCCGCGCCGGGTTCAAGCCCTTCCAGCAACACCTTGGTGCACGATTTTCTCCTCCTGGTCCTCCTCCTCCTCTTTCTGCCTAATCACGGTGATCATGGAAGGAAGAAGAGTTCAATTAGGCGAGGATGCAGCCGGCAAAAAAGAGGAGGAGGAGGAGGAGGGGTTGGTTTTCAATTTCCCCCTTCCCTAAAGGTCGCCCTATCCTATCCGAATGTAGTTGGATGTCAACCGGGTCGGACGCCTCATTCGCACCGGGGCTCCGGAGTCGACAACATCCCTCTACAAAACCGGAGCTTTCTGGAAAACCAACACACTTTGCAGAGAGTGCTGGAAGAACAAATTCAAAGAGACACCATCATGGTTGGGCGCGACCGGAGCCGCCTCAAGTCCGGTGCTGTTACCAAGCGTCGGGTCCTCCTCCTCCTCCTGCTCCCGGTGGCGCTGGCGGCAATGTTAGACGTCTTCCTCGGGTCAGCCCCGACGACCACCGAGGCCAAGTCGGTAGTGGCCGAAGTAGGCGAAGACGACGGCGGTGCTGCCTTCAGGAACCAGGACATTGTCCTGATGGAGGACGACGACCAAGACATTGACGCCAGGGAGAACGAGATCGAGGAAGATCTGGAAGCGGCTGCAAGGTATTGATTGGTTTTCACATCTTGAAAAATCACGATTGGCGATCGTAACATCTCTTTCTTTCAGCGAGGACTTGGTGATGGCGGCCGGCGGCTACGGCCACGGCAAGAAGAAGAAGGGCGGTGCCAAGGGGCACAAGTCCAGCCACGGGAAGAAGGGATTCAAGGGATACAAGGGGAGCAAGTGGGGAAAGAAGGGCAAAAAGTTCTTCAAGAAGCACTTTGCCAAGAAGGGGAAGAAGAAGAAGGGCTGGCATGAGGGCAAGAAGTACCACGGGGACTTCCACAAGGGAAACAAAGGCCACAAGGGCGCAAAGTTTGGCAAGAAGGGCCACCACAACAAGGGCCACAAGACAAAGGGATACAAGAAGACCTTTCACAAGTCCGAGTTCAGCAAGAAGACAAAGTTCTTCGACTCTTACAGCAACGGAGGGTTCCATAAGAAGTTTGGAGGCTACAAGGGATTCTACGGAGGGTCCAAGGGAAAGAAGTACAAGGGAGGGAAGCACGCAGGGAAGTCCTTCGGGGACAAGTTCGGAAAGAAGGTAAGAAAAAGTTTAGTTGTATGTTTTGCTGCTCCTGTTTCTTCTATTGCTGTTGCTGTTGTTGCCATCCCAGCTGCTGCTGCTATTGCTATTTTTACGAAACAAAATTCCTTGGTCCAGCATTATTTGCAAGCAGAGCCTCGCAACTAACGATTTTCTCATTTCTTCTGTCTGCAGGGCTACAGCGCCAAGGGGAAGCACCACGACGACCACAAGGGCTCCAAGGGCCATTTCGCCAAGAAGGGCAAATTCGGAAAGAAGTCCTTCTTCAAGAAGGGAGGGAAGAAGAAGGGGGGATACGGTCACGGGGGGCACGGCCACGGAGGATACGGAAAGGGCCATGGTCACGGCGGCTACGGAAAGGGTCACGGACACGGAGGATACGGCAGCCACAGCCACGAAAAGCCTATATACCACCACTCAAGGACAGAGGAGGAGGAGGAGGAGAGGGACGGCCAATACCATCACCAGCGTCGCCCCGGACCGAGGGAGCAGAAGCACCTCTCCGCCGTGGACGCCGCCACCGACGGTGCCTTCGACAGGTTCGAGGAGGAGTTCGAGCACGCCGTCAGGCCCCCACCGCAGCAGCAGCAGCAACAGCAGCAGGACGGCTACCACCCGTTCAGCGGATTCTACCAGAACTCCAACAGCAATGCCCAGCCCAGAGACAACCGCGGCGGCGCCGGGAGGGAAGAGCAACAACAGTTCTTCGGCAACTCTGGAGACATTTCCTGGTTCTAACGATGGAACCGAGAATGAAGAAATTAAGACGCTGCGTTTTAGGCAGCACTTCTTTCGATACTGTGTGCAGCAGTGCAGTGCGTTTTGTCTTGGTCGCAATAAAAAAGATTTTTCTTCTCTTTTCCGATCCGTGGTATGCTGCTTATGGTGATTGTATTTTCGGACAGAAAAATGCGTTTGAAACCTGCATCGCGGATAATGTTAGGGGGAACCTATACAGATGATTATTTTTTTGTGTCGATGTTTTGTGATGTGTGTTTTGTATAATACTGTAGAGTAATATGGTTTTCAGGCTTTTGCCCCTTCCGACTGTTTCAAAGTTGTCACAAATCATTTTGTCTCAAAAAGGAGGAAGGAGAAAGCTTTTTTTTGTTTCAAACTTAAAGGACAGAGTTTTCCGTTTATCCTTGGTTTGGTTTTCTTGTAGTTTTCTTTTTGGTGTTGCTCTGTTTGCGTTTAGACGACGAGCTCCTCATCGTTGGTGGACTTGGTGTCTGGATTATTGGGATCGACCATGTCCTCCTCGCCGTCCTCCTCCTCGGCGATGCTGTCCGTCACAGTATCGTCCTCGGCGAACTCGTCGACGTTGTTGTCGGTCGCGTCGTGATCTGCGTCCTTCTCGGCCTCTGTCAGTTGTTGTTGCTGAAAGAAGAAACGAAATCATGTGCTACCGGTAGCCCTTTTTAAAAGCACACAAAAAAACTCACCCTGTCCATGACCTTCCCGGCGAGTACGGTCCTGAACCTGGTGGATCCTAGTCCGATGAAGACGAAGATGTAGACGCCGGAGAAGCTGTTGAGGACCTGGAAGGCCGGGTAGAAGTCGGGCATCTCCGTCCCGGGGAACTCGATGTAGGCCAGCGGGGCGAACGACCAGGTCAGCGCGAACAGGAACACCAGCAGCACCATGCCCTTAAATAAACCGCAGTTTGAATTACTGTTTGAAATATGACTAAGAGTAAATATTTTGTCTGAAAGTGAAATAAATACCTTTGCGATGGATCCCATTTCCTCGACGATGCTCTCCTTTCTCATGGCCGGGGTGCTCATGTTGCAGATGACGATGAGCATGAGGACGAGGGAGGCGGCGGCCAGGGCGGCGACGGGGCCGAAGAAGGCCCACTTGGGGTCGGCGGGCCAGGCCACCATGCAGTTGGGGTCGGTGCCCATCAGGTGGAGGTTCTGCAGGACGTTGTAGCCCAGTGCCAGGAAGGGGAGGCCATACCCGTAGCATAGGTACACCATGGTGCGCCCGCCGATCACGCCGGAGGTGATGGCCCTGGAATAATAGCACAGAATAAAAGCTGCGCAAAGGATGTATATTTTTTTTTGCTGGACTCACTTGAAGACCGCATAGCTCTCCATGGCCATGAGCGAGGCGACGGCGACGAAGAAGAAGTTGATGAAGCACCCGACGGCGGCGCAGGCGTCCCTGTCGTCCCTCACCCCTGACAGCTCGGACAGCATCATGGCCACCAGCCCGAGGAGGAGGCACCCAGCTGTGTGCAGGCCGAGAGTGTGGAACATCTCCCAGAGGTAGGTGGAGGTGACGATGGTGCCGATGAACACCAGCAGGCAAATGATGCTCAGCACGTAGCCGACCATCTTGAAGATGGTGAGCCAGTCTGCCTCCTCCTCCCTGTAGGGGTCGTCCTCGATCTCTGCCACGACGGCGAAGGTTCCAAGGCGGGTGGCGTAGCAGGTGGCCACGGCCTCGTCCACCGAGATGGTCTTGACGCCCTCCGTCGTCCAGGCGCCGTGCACGCCGATCTGAGGGTCGTACACCACGCAGTGGCGGGCCCTCACCTTGGTCTTCTCAAGGTCGTCGAAGTAGCCGAGCAGCTTTCTGCCGTACCCGTCGCTGTGACGGCTGGAGAGCACCTCGAACTTGACCCTGAGCGGCTTCCGGATCAGCATCTTGGGGTCGGCGTGGCAGCGCTCCGTGAACTGGAGGAAGGTGTCGGAGGTCTTCTGCAAAAGACGATATAGGAAAAACAGAAATACAGTAGTGACAATTATTGTGGCTCAATGTTAAATAAAAAATTCCACCTCTTGATCGAGAAGGTTAGCCGTGATGTCTACGGACATGACCCTGCTGTCCAGCTCGATCCTGTTGGCCCGGATGAAGACCGGGTTCTTGAGCCCCGATCCGGGGAAGTGGTCATTGATGACCCCGACGAAGGTGACTTCCTTGGACTCGCAGTCTCCGGTCATTACCACCGACGGAACTGCGCATTGGGTTTTCATACCGTAATTCTACACAAATGTTCACATTAAGTCCTCACCGTCGATCGAGTCCTGCGGCGGCAAGAGCATCCCCCAGTTGTTGTAGGCCAGCTTCCATCCGTCCGACTTCCAATCGGGGAAGGTCCAATACTCCTCCTTGTTGCCCAGCGCGCGGTAGTTCTGAGCCCTCCTCTTCATCACCTGGGAACCCTAAATGAACAGAAACGAAAAAAGTACAGTAGGTAGTAAATTCAGACATAGCAATAATATCGGCAACAAATAACAGGAGGTGCGAAAGCAAGGGCAACAACAACAGCAACAACAACAGCAGCACTTCCTCAAAAACAGCATCAAGAGTTGCTTTTTCAGCAACAATAGCAACAACAGCAAAAGCTCCTATAATAACAGCTGCAGCAACAACAATATGCAGCTGCAGCAACAACAGGTGCTAAAAAAAGAAACAACTGCTTCAACAGCAGCTAGCAGATACAGCAGCAGCAGCAATGACAACAATAATCGACAGAAACAGAAACAGCAACAACAACAGCAACAACAACAGCAACAATCAACAGGAAACCAAAAGCAACAGCAACAACAGCAACAAGAAAGCAGAATAAATTTTCCATTTACCTGGTTTGAGGTGGAGATGATCTTGTTGACCTCGTTTTCGTCGTTCCTGGCCCCTACCACCGTCCTCCTCTCCGTCAGATAGGTGAGGAAGTCGAGGTACCTGTCCCTCGTCTTGTGCGCCCCTTCAAAGTTTGGATCCGCCAGCAGGTCGGCCCAGGGCCGGGCGAATCGGGACTTTGTGCTGAGAATGTCCCCTGTGACGGCCGCCCCCTCCAACCGTATGTCCACCTCCTGCACCGAGAGGATTGGCTGCAGCTTGGTCACGTCCACCATCTTGTTGACCACCTCCAGCAGCGTCAGCAGCTCCTTCTTGGCGCTGGCCGCAGTCGTCTGGGTCTGGGTGGCCTCGGCCGGCTGCTCGGTGCTGTTGTCGCCGCTTGCGTCGGTGGACGACTCGGTAGTGCTGGATCCGGCGCCGGAGCTGTCCTCAGGGTAGATGTTCTTGTAGGGAGTGTCGTCTCCGGAGGAACCTCCGTCGACGATGTTGGCGACGACGCCGAAGACGGCCTGCGCCTGAGCCACCTCCTTCATGTCCACGTTTACCATCAAGGAGAGGAGCTGGTCGGCGGACATGTCGCTCAGGGTCTCCTCTTAAACGGATTCGAATTGGAGAAAAGAAAATTATTCAAGATTGTCACAAACAAATAAAAAAAAATGTTCGTTATTTGAATTAAATGACTCACGGTATCCGCCCATGAACAGGTATAGCTCTGTGTCGTTGAGCTGCTTCTTCCACATTGCGAGCTCGTCGAACTTTCCGGATGAGAAGAGCCTCGGCGTGGGGTTTGCCTTGGTGCGGTGGCAGCCAATGTTCATCTCTGGCGGTCCGAAGGGCTCCGTCACCGGCGGGAGGGGGTCCTGACAGGTGTACATCGCAGTGCTCTTCTCGTAGGTGCAACCGTGGATGTGGGGGAAGATCTACCGGAGGATTAAATAAATATTACTTAGTGGTACACTGTATGATCATCAGTAAAGGCGGCACAGAAGCTGAACCAGCAGCAGCAGTGTCACCACCACCAGCAGCAGCAGTGTCACCATCACAAAAAGGAACAAGATGCTGCTGCAGCTTTTGCAATGCAATTAATCTTTTCGTTCATAGCGTAAGTAGTGTTCTTTGATCCTTAGTCACCTGGCGCCCGTACGGCTTCATGTTGAGGAAGAGCTCCAGCCCTCCAATGTCCACATTTTTCATTCCAGCGGCGACGGCGGCGTCCAGCTCTGCCTGGGTATTCACCTTGGGCTTCTCCCACCTCACGGCGATGTTGGTGTAGTGGTTCTTCGGGGGAAGGCTGCCGTCGACCTCCAGGTCCCAGGTGAGGTTGCCCATGCTGACTACCGCGCCCAGGTTTGCCCCCCTTCGGTAGATGGCAACGCCCGGAATGCCGGACTCCCCTCCGGTGCTCATGATGTACTCCCGCTCGTAGACCCTGCTCTTGTTGAGGAGGTCCTCCGAGGACTCTGTGTACTCTGGGGAGTAGAAGATTGAGAAGGAGAGTCCCTCCTCGCAGTTGGCAGGGTCCGCGATGCAGGACTGACCGTCCTTCGTTGGGAAGAGGTCGTCCGTCAGGCATTGGGACTGAGAAAAAAGAAGAAGGAAAAATAGTCATGATTGTCCCTCTCCGAAAAGAAGGAATGACAATTTAGCTTAAATGTACGGTGATTTTTTCAATTTTGAATTAAAAATTCTTATACCTTAGTCAACGGTATTTGATATTATTGCATTCCCGATCGCGAAAATACCTTCCTTGTCATCCCGAAACTTTGTAAAAGAAGCATTTTTTGCCGTTTCGCCGGTAGGATGGTTAAAATTAGGGCCGGTAACGAGACCGTCTCGATCTCGTCTCGTCTCGTGACTTCGTCTCGCGAGACGATCTCGACTCAAAATTTCTGTCTCGTCAAGAAAAAGCAAGGAAAAATTTCGAGAAAAAGTAAAAAAAAGTTGCAAAAAATCCAATCATTCTTTCAAAAATGATGCTTGTTCTAAATTCATGCAAAAAGCGCAATTTTGAACAAGAAAAGTTGATACTTTTTTTGTTTTAAAATTTTTTTATGGGAAGAAACCGTCTTGTCTCGAATTTCGTCTCGAGACAGCATCTCGAGACGTCTCGCGTCTCGTCTCGTCTCGTGACCTGCCGTCTCGATCTCGTCTCGTCTCGTGACTTTCGTCTCGTTACCGGCCCTAGTTAAAATACTTTACCTTTGTCTTGTCCAGGTGGTCCCCCTTCTGGAATGTGATGTAGGCCCCTCCTGTCTCTGTGTAGTCCGCGTCCGTCAGCGTCTTTCCCCTCTGCTCCGTCAGGTTCTGGGACATCTGCGGCCAGTGGTAGAAGGTCGTGCGGAAAAAGTCCACGGTGAGGTCGGCGGGCGGAGTTGGGAGCACCACCACAACGTTGTCGGCGCCGTCCGGGACTGAAGGGCATTTTCAATCAAGGGGGAAAAGAGGAGGAGGACGGGGAGAGAAGCAGACAGGGTTAGCGTGCGAGAAATTGGTGAGAATGCAGCGCGTTTCCAGCTATCCCGAGGTTTTTTTCCTTAACTTTCGCGGCACCCTTAGGAAAATTCTTACAATGTCCCTCCACTTGCTATATGGAGGCTAAGGGTGCCGGATTCAAAGGAAAAAATATTGAAACCGCGGGGGGAAACGCGCCTGCTGCGGTGGAAGCCAACAAAGAGGACGAGATCTGATTGCCTGATTGTGCATTATTTAGACCGAATGGAAATCATTCCGTCTAAATAAAAATGGCCGTTTTCCCCAAAGATATCTCTCCGAGGTGCCGAGCATCGCAGTGCCGGCGCCCTGGAGGTCTTTGGCGAAAAGGCGAGGGGCCAGGGGGAGGGGGGACCTTTTATATCAGGGGTGGCGTCGGCCCGACACTTATTGATTGACCCCGCCGACGGCCGACGGCTATTACCCGAAAGGCCGCTACAACAACCATAGCGACGCGGCACATGACTACGGTTGGCTAGGAGAATTCGATTAATTGGAGGAAGAAAGGCCTCTGAAACTTGTGGAAAGTTATGCTGCGTATCCTTTCACTTTGGCTGTCTCCATGGCAGTTGGGAATGGGGGTACTCGTGACAGTTTGACCTCTGTATTCATCGATCTTTTTTGCATACTTTGAGCTCTGCCGCGGCACAAATTACATTTTCGATTTCCCCCCGCCGACGCCTCTTTGGCAACGGAGAGTAGAAGCCTTTCTGTTATGCCTCTAGTACTGGTTGCTTAGCATATTGGACCGAGCCTTCCTTCTTTCGAAATCAATTTTTCCCGAGAACGAAGCAAGCCAAAGTGCACAGGAAAATGCATTTGTACAAAAATACATCATTCATGGAAAAAAATTATTAGGCGTAAGAGATGACTTTGGTGCAACATAGGAACTGAAAGACCGTGTTGACGAACACGGCCTTGGCCTTCGGGATCTGGTCCTTGACTTCTTGGCTGGCCTTGTCTCTGTATGGGTCAAAATTAAAAGTTTGGGAGGAGTTTTAAAAATAATTTGGTAAATGGTACAACGCACTTTGTCATAAGATAGAGGTCGTAGAAATGCTCGTATCCCTCTATGGCCTTGTCGCTGAATGTCTGAGACGCCTCGGTACACTCCAGGACGGACGTCTTCTCAGGGGTGATAAGGACGACCTGTGATTAAGTTTTGAATTTATTACTTGCGGTATAATTACTTACTTCTGAGAGAAGTGTTGAGTTTGAAAAATTTATAAGTAAAACCATGAAATTTTTTCACCTGCAATGCGCTCTCTGGATGCCCGGGCACCTTTTCCCTAAACTGCATGATGAGCTTGTTGTACCCTGAGAGGAGGTTCCACCTGGACCAGGAGAAGCTGAGGGCGTTGGCAGTCAGGGCCATGCAGTTGTATAGGTGGCGCTCAGTCTGGATATCCTTCAGGGGAAGACCTAGTTGGAACAACAGCGGTAGACGAACCCAACCGGAAACATATTATTTAAGAACGCACCCTCAATGTAGCAATGAGAATCGTAGTCTGGAAAGATGTCCACCCCCTGTATCCTCATCTCCTTGACCAGGTCCTTGAGCACCATGGGCTTGTCCTGTATTCCCCTGACCGGCGGCTTGCTGCCTGCGCTGAACTTGACGAGGGTGACGACGCCCTCGCCGATCTCGAACTCGGCCTGCACCGCAGCCGCAGACAGGGTCAGTTGGCATTTGTTGGCGTCAAGGGGCCTGAAACCGAAGCCAAAGGTTTAGCACTTTGTACTGCCACTATCGGTACCAGCAGCAGCAACAGCAGCAGCAGTAGCTACAGCAGCAGCAACAACAACCGCAAGAAAATAAAATGATTAGCGTTTTGAAGGGACTACACTCACACTAGCTCCCAGCTCTGGAGCGGCAGGTTAGAGAACCTGAAGGCGGATAGGGCAAAGATCCCGAAGGATATTGTCCTGAATGATAGCGTCTGCTTCCCCTCGTCGAACTTGATGTCGTAGAATCCCTCCGAGCTCCAGTATCGCCTGCTGGGCTCCCAGCGTACGATGGTGGGAGGCTCGAACCAGAGAGAGGAAGAGGGCAGCTTGAGGTGGACGAGGACCAGTTTCTGCAGCTCCATCTCCTGCAGCTTGATCTCGCGCTCGATCTCCTCCGGGGTCTTCTTCGTAACAGTGTTCTCGTCCGGGGGCAGAGGAGGCTTGTAGTCGGCGTGCCAGGAGACCGTTTTCAAAACCTGAAAATTGCTAGTAAGATTTGCACAATTCAGGATGGGTATCATTGTTTATTTGTTTTCCTTGCCTGTGGAGTCTCCAGCTGGCAAATGACCCAGTTTCCGACCTTCTTGGGCTGCGGTGGGATTTGGAGCATGTCGAAGTAGAAGACTCC
>JAAUYJ010062218.1_pt1 | contig 33091 bp, 26 predicted proteins | sample 7278031 | NCBI WGS metagenome assembly JAAUYJ01 (sample SAMN14350222, study PRJNA611818) | marine sediment metagenome | isolation source: surface marine sediment (1.8m) | place: French Polynesia: Moorea | collected 2018-08 | reverse complement strand
CTCATTCCTAAATTTTGAGAACTGCTATTGTTGCGCAACAGTTGAAAAAGCGATCGCATTTATCTGGGGACTCAAACTTAAAACTCTAGCACTAGAGTAAATAAGCTCATTTCTAAATTTTGAGAACTGCTATTGTTGCGCAACAGTTGAAAAAGCGATCGCACAATAACATCTGACCGAAAAAAAGGGTTCCAAGCCTCCTCTTTCAAGGGGATGAAAAGCGATCGAGGGATGGCGAGGAATTTTCCTTGTTTCAAGCCTCCAACTTGAGGGATCGGTAATTCGCTCATTCTGATTGACCATCTCCCGTTGAAATCTCAACTTATATAACCTGTTATAACAGGTTATATAACAGGGAAAAGAAAAATGTCCCCTCCCTTAATGCGTAGTGCTATAGATTTTGAGAACTGCTAGTGTTGCGCAATAGTTGAAAAAGCGATCGCTAGTAGTGGTCTGTTTCCATGAGCGTGCATTAGATTTCCGGCAGTGCAAGCATCCTGCCTGCTATTTTTACAGCGAGTGAGCAAGATGCTCACACATACTCTTGGTGCATGATTAAAGAATTTAACGCTATAATTTTAATAATAATTTACATTAATTTACATTAGTTCATAAAAAGCTGTCCAAGCAAGTTGATGCTCAAACATTAGAGGGTACTGAAATTATGGAAATAAATCAGATCAAAGCAAACCTTGAGAATCCCAATCCTCAAAATCGCCTCAAAGCGATTGTGGAGCTAAGGAATCACCCAGCGAATGTCGTTGTTCCCCTACTCAAACAAATAATGTATGACAAAGAGTTTGTGATCCGTTCCTTTGTAGCAAAGGGTTTAGGACATAAACTGAGTGATGAAGGTTTTGATGTCCTGCTCAATTTGATTGAGAATGATAGAGATCCCAACGTCAAAGCCGAAGCGGCTAATTCCCTCGCTAAGTATGGAGAAAAAGCCATTCCCCATTTGATGGAACTTTTTAGAGACGAATCTCACTGGTTGTTGCGACAAAGCATCTTCGCCGCAATAGAAGAAATGGGTTCCCCTGATGTTTTTCTACAGCTTTCTCAATGGGGATTAGAAGGGGATGATCTGACGGTACAATTGGCATCGATTTCTTATTTACGGAAATTAAAGGGAACACCTTTAGAGTCGGAAGCAATTGAGATACTAGTTGAGCTATCAATCAGTGAAATAGTAGCGGTTAGAGCCCAAGTTGCTAGAGTTTTAGGAATTTTTGAAGCTCCCAAGGCTAGGGCTGCGTTAGTACAATTGCGAGACGACACCAATCATCGAGTTGTGGCTTCAACTCTAGAAGTGTTGCTCTGATACTTTGAGAATCTCCCTTTAAATCACAGATTTTGGTGGGATATTCTTGCTGATACCCCTTTTAACTGGGCAATAAGTAATTATTGCCCAGATTTAGAATAGGGGACAAATGGCTCGCAGTTATCTAGAAAAGCAGAAAGTGTTTTCAACAACTATAATGGCTAGAGAAAACTCTGGTGAGTGTGGTGGTGTGAATAAGTATTATGACAACAAACCCTTCTCGAAAAGAACAGCATTACGAGCTAGGAACTTCTCAAAAAACTCAACTGCGAAAACCATATTTAACCCTTTGTAGATGGGGGGTTACGGTTGTTTTGTTGGGGCTGAGTGGGGGAACAGTTGCAGGCGGTTTTCTTATACAACGCAACTTAACCCCTATGGTTGAGAAGCAATTAAGTCATTTTCTCAATCGTCCTGTAGAATTAGGAGCTTTGCAGTCCTTTTCCTTTAATTATATTCGCTTTGGTCAGACGGAGCTATTGCCTACTGCTACTGATCCGGCTAACGTCTCTATGTCGGCTTTAAAAATTTCTTATAATCCCCTTCAATATATTATTTATCGTCAACTTGATATTAACATCACAGTTATCACACCATCGGCTTATTTGGAACAGGGAAAACAAGGAAGTTGGTTGGTAACACCTTTTAATAAATTGAATCCCAATAACCCCATCAAACTTAAATCTTTGGCTATAGAAAAGGGAAAGGCGATCGCTGTATCTCGTTCCAGTAATGGGGATAAAGAATCTCCAATTAATTTAGAAAATGTGTCAGCAATAATAGAGATGGTTCATGATAAAAATGAGATTAAGTTTAAGGTTTTATCTAAGATGATTGATGGGGGTGATTTAGCAATTTCTGGTCTCTTTAACATAAAAGATAAAGGGATTAGTTTATTGGTGAGAGGAAATAAAATAAATGCAACAGAAATCGGGCAATTTTTGCCCCTTCCTCTTGAATTAAATAGTGGGAAAGTTAATGCTAATCTAGAGGTTTATAAAGCAAGTAAAGAACTACCTCAGTTAAGAGGTGTAGCCCAGTTACACCAGGTAGAAGCGAAGGTTAAGACTTTACCTCATGCTTTTTTTACTCAGGGACAGCTACGCTTTCAAGGGACACAAATTAACTTTGATGAAGTGGTAACTGAGTTTGGCGAGGTCAAAGGAATTGTTAGAGGAAATATTGATTTAGACGAGGGATTTGATTTAACTGCAACAACTCAAGCAGTACCTATTATAGATATTTTTAAAACCATTGAACGGAAACCACCTCAACTTGCAACAACAGGAAAAATAAAAGGGGATTTGAAGGTTGTTGGTAGTTTGGATAATCCTCAGATATTGATGTCTGTGATTAATACGGAGTTTATGCAGTTTGATAGAGTTTATTTTAGTGAAATCAAAGGTAATTTAGAGTTAAATAAATCGGGGTTAAAAATTAATAATTTTCAAGCAACTCCAAAGGTGGGCGGAACTTTAATAGCGAAAGGAAACTTTAATTTTGATTCATATTTCCCTCTATATTCCCTTGAGATTGAAGGAAACAATCTTCCTGCTACAAGTTTAGCTAGTCTTTATAAAATAGAAATTCCTAACCATATTGAGCGAGTTGATACGAATATTAATTTATCGGGAAATCTGAAAAAAAATGAAAGCTTGACGGCGAAAGGAAAGGCCAAATTTAAACTTGCCGGTGGCACCATAAACGCTGAACATATTACTTATAGCAATGGCAATTGGCAAGGAACTGTAATGGCTTCTAATATTAATTTAGAAAGTTTAGATTTACCTTTTAAAAAGGGCAAGCTACAGGGGCAGTTTCAGTTAACAGGTAATCTTGAAGATAAATTGATTGATAGTCTCGTTGTTGATGGACAAGCTAAAGTAACAGTTGATAATGGCTCAATTTATGCTAACAATATAAAATTGTCTGAAGGAGATTGGCATACGAATTTAGAGATAGAAAGATTAAATATTGAGGAATTGAAGACAACAACTGATTTACAGGGAGAATTAACAGGCAACTTTTATCTGGGGGGTAAATTAGATAAAGATAATCACAATATTCAAGGAAAAGGAGAAGGAACTTTAAACATTGGTCAAGGAAGTATTCAGACCAATAATTTTCAATTGAATCGAGGAAAATGGTCAACTAACTTAGTTACTCATAACCTTAATCTAACTAACTTAAGTCACAACATTCCTCAACAGTTATCAGGACAATTAAACAGTAATTTAATCCTAACCGGTAATCTCGATCATAATAATTTTTTAGACAGTCTTGAAGGACAAGGAACCGGACAATTAATTTTGTCTCAAGGGACAATCAATACAGATAATATTACTATCAGTCAAGGTAACTTTACCACAACCCTCACCTCAAAGGCACTTCCGTTGGGGCTATTGTCTCCTAAATTAAAAGGTAGTGTGGAAGGAAACTTAGATATTGAGGGAAAAATAAACAAAATATCCCCAAAATATCTACAAGCGAAAGGAAGCTTAAAATTAAGTCAGGGATTACCCCAATTTGACCATCCCTTAACTGCAACCATGCAATGGAATGGACAACGTTTAACCTTGGACGAGGTAACGGCATCTGGTTTAAACGCTAAAGGATGGTTAGACATAGATTTTCAGAGTAAAAAAAATAAATTAGATATAATACAAGAATTTGACCTAAATATTGACGCAAAAAACTTTAATTTGAGTAATTTACCCTTATCCTTACCTCAATTAACTTACCAAGGGAAACTAGATTTTCAAGGAGCGATGGCAGGAACTCCTCAAAATCCTAATATTGAAGGGCAAATGGCGTTAATTAACTTAAATGTAGAAGATATAAGATTTGAGCCCGTTATTAGCGGAAAAATAACTAAAAAAACCGAAACAGGACTAATATTGCACCTCGATGGTCAAAGCGATCGCCTTCATCTTCATCTTAATCCCGAACTTCAACCCCTTAGTATAGCAGTCAAACAAAAAAATATTGATTTAAGAGCTAATAAAACAGATAAACAATGGAAAACTGAGATAAAAACCATTCCTTTGCCCATTATTAGCAAAATTGCCCAAAAAATCTACAAAAATAATCAAATTCTTACCCAACCCATGAGCGGCAACCTATCGGGATTGGTTACCCTCGATTTGGAAACAGGAGCGATCGCAGGTCAAAAGGTAGCCATTCTCAACCCCATTATAGGCACAATGCAAGCGAAAGCTTTTAAAGGAAGCTTTCACTATGCAAACAAAAGTTTATCTCTACAGAACACTCAAATATTAACTTATAACAGTCAATATGACCTTAATGGACAATTTACCCAAACTCCTCAAGGTCCAGAAATAGTAGCTAATATCAACATTAATCAGGGTAAATTGCAGGACATATTAGAAACGCTGCAAATTTTTGAATTAGAAGACTTAAAACGAGGACTTAAACCACCAAAATATGCCAAAGCAGCCGATTTATACGAAAATAATCCTTCTAGTTCCCAAACTCCTCTATTTAAAGTAGAAACAGCCACTAAACCTCTCGGCCATCGTATGGATACACTTAAAGAAATCACCGCTTGGTTAGAAGATAAACAAAAACAAGCACAAGGAAGTGAAAGTTTACCCCCACTAGAACGGGTAAAAGGGGATTTTAAAGCACAAATTGCCCTCAATATTAGTCCAAAAACCGGAATAAACACGCAATTTAATCTTTTAGGAAAACAATGGCAATGGGGAGACTACCAACTAACTCAGTTACAAGCCAAAGGTAACTGGCAAAACGGTATTTTGACCCTAGAACCCTTTAATTTGCGCCTCAAGGATAGTATGATTAACTTTGCTGGTCAGATTGGACAAACAAGCCAACAAGGAAAGCTAGAAGTTCTCAACATTCCCTTAGAAACCATTTCCCAATGGGTTAACCTTCCCTCTGCCGTCACCTTGGGGGGACAACTAAACGGAAATGTAAACTTAGGAGGAACTCGCAACAACCCCCAAGCATCAGGAAATTTGGCCGTTAACCACCCCACTATCAACCAAACAGCCTTAGACTCAACCAAAGGAAAGTTTACCTATAATGGGGGTCAATTTGATTTTACCGCTAGTAGTGTTCTCGATAATCGTAGTGATCCGTTGACTATAGAAGGAACCTTTCCTTATGCTTTACCCTTTGCTAAGGTAAAACCGAAAAGCGACCAACTTTCCTTAAAGTTTCAAGCAAAAAATGAAGGCTTGACCTTACTAAATATTATGACTCAAGGTAAAGTGGCTTGGTTGAATGGAACGGGACAAGTTCAGTTACATTTATTAGGAAAAGTTGACCCAAAAAGGGGAATTCCCTACCAACTTCAAGCTGATGGTTTGGCAGAAATTAAAAATGCAACTATTGCCACACAAATGATGCCCCAAAACTATTTTACACAGGTTCAGGGCAAGATTTTATTTGATTTAGATACCATTAGTTTTGATGAATTTTCAGGAGAATTTTCAGGTGGTAAAGTTTCTGTAATGGGCTCATTACCTTTAATTAATTCAACAGATAAAGAATCATCTCTTACTGTTGGTATTGATAATTTATACTTCAATGTTGATCAACTATATCAAGGAGGAGTTAATGGATTTATTAATATTAATGGCAGTGTTTTAGCTCCAAAAATTGGGGGACAAGTAAACCTATATGATGGTCAAGTTTTATTAGGAGAAAAAAGAAAAAAGAGCCAAAATAACCAAAATAACCCTTTATTAGCAGTCACAGAATTAAATGCACTGCAAATAGTATTAGGAGATAAAATTGTTATTAACCGCCCTCCCATATTAACCTTTTTAGCCACGGGAAATATAACCTTAAATGGGACTTTAAATAAACCTCAACCCGAAGGCGAAATTCAGTTAAGAAATGGATTAGTCAATCTGTTTGCTAGTCAACTAAGATTGGCTGGAGGAAAAAATAATACAGCACAATTCTTACCCCATAAAGGATTTGATCCTTACCTCAATCTTAAACTATTTACCTCTGCTACCGAAACCAATAATAATAAGGCGATTGTTAATCCCAACTCATCAGAAATACCCGAAGTTTTTAGTGCCGATAAAAATAGTTTAGAAACAGTAAGAATTAAAGCTAATGTAGAAGGATTTGCCAGTAATATTACAGAAAACATCGAATTAAGTAGTCAACCAAAACGGAATCAAAAACAAATTATAACCCTACTGGGGGGGACATTTCTCAATACATTAGGAACAGGAGAAACTACATTAGGATTAGTTAATTTAGCAGGAAATGCAGTGTTAGGTCCCGTTCAAGGGGCGATTGGAGAAGCATTAGGATTAAGCGAATTTCGTATTTTTCCAACTCCTTTGGTTGATGAGGATAATGCAATTGATACATCTAACATAGGTGTTGCAGCAGAAGCAGGTGTTGATGTAACTGACGACTTTTCCCTATCTATTCAAACCATTGTTAACGGCGATAGCCCGCCAAAACTTGGTATTCAATATCGTATTAATGACAGTACAACCCTACGAGGCTCAAGTAACTTTTCTGATGATAATCGTGGTAGTATTCAGTTTGAACAACGATTTTAAAATATAAATTTACACCTTATTATGAAAGTCTCTAAAACAAAACACCGTAGTTGGATCTATGCTGCATTAGTATTGATGTTGTTAGCTCTACTTTCCTTTTCCATTCTACCTATTCTTAGTAGTATCGTCCAAGCTAGTCAAAGCGATCAAACCTCCGTTGTTACCCCAGAAAGCACCCGCCTGGAAAACGAAGCATTAGGGTATCAGTTAGTCTTAGAGAGGGAACCTGATAACGAAAATGCCTTATTAGGACTTTTGGAAACCCAACTGCGACAAGGTGATCTTGAAGCTGCGATCGCCCCACTAAAAAGATTGGCACAGTTAAACCCACAACAACCCGATTATGGGATTTTACTCGCTCAATCGCAACAACAGTTAAAAAATTATGAAGCGGCCCTTAAAACCTATCAGGAAATTGTGGCAGCCAATCCTGGGGAAATGAGAGCCCTAAAAGGAATGGTAGACCTTTTGATGCAGCAAAATCGTTCTCAAGATGCTATTAACTTAGTTCAAAATACCTTAAACCAAGCCATAAAGGAACAGTCCAATGAGTCAGCTTCTCAAAGTGTTTTCAACCTCACTTCTCTACAATTATTACTCGGAGAAATTTACAGCGAACAAAAGCGTTATGAAGATGCTTTAATCATCTATGATCAGGCTATTAAAGGGGATAAAAATGATTTTCGTCCGATTTTAGCCAAAGCAATTTTGGTCCGAGAACAAGGGAAAGAAAAAGAAGCACAAACCTTATTTAAAGAAGCGATTCTTAAAGCCCCTGTTCAGTATAAAGAACAACTCAAAGACATTTCCTTGCAGTCCCCAAAAGTTGATAAAAATCCAGAAACAGTAGAAAAAACTGAATAATCACATTTCCATATGAGATGATTCCTGGGAGTTTAAAACCTCAATATATTGACTTTCCATTAAGAAAGTTCCTTGAGAAAATTTAACTCCCCAATAACCCCCAGGACGACGATCGATAACAATACCTTCATCTCCAACTGCTAAAAGATCACAAGGGCGTAACATGGGCATAGGATCAGCCGTTTTTAGATAAGGGGGTTTCGTTACCAAAGACACTTTGCTACCCACAGTAATAGGTTGTTTATTCATGGAAAATGATTATAAGTTTGTCATTTAACTGTCCATTATATAAAAATGATAAATAATATTAACAGTATGTAATATGTTTCCTTCTGTTTCAGGGACGAAACTTTCAGCAACAGTTAAGAGTTTTTCTATTTTAAAATCTGTGATGCCAGTTTCTTCTTCCACTTCCCTTCTTAAGCCTTCTATTAGGGAACGGCCATGGATAGTCAATCCTGCCTTTGACACTCCCCGCCCTACAAGTGCGGGGATTCTTGGTTCAACGAAGTAGCTTGCCCTAAAAGAATTGCTTCTTCCTAACTTCTTTAACCTTCACCCTTAACATAACAGAAGCTCAGATGAATCAAATTTCGTTTCCAAGGATGTGCCTGTATTTCTTTGATTACCGCCTTACCATTCCAAGATAGATCAGGAATATTCACATCGATTACAGTTTCATCAACGGTAACGCCCCTAAGCATCAATGCGGCTTCCTTTTGATTAACAGCTAATTGCATCGATTCTGTGCCATTATGTCCGTATAGGGTAGCAGGAATCAACCCCTCACGACGTAAGGCATTGGGTTTAATATTTTCAGGACGTTTTTGACATTCAATAGATAAAGACATAACAGTTACTCCTTAAAAATTAATTGGATTTATTCGCGACCGGTGAGAGGCTCACCATTAACATTAAGCAAGGCCCTTTTTGGCCCATGAATGGGATCTTCAATAATAATGGTTTGATCCCGACTAGCACCCAAGGAAACGATCGCAATGGATACCTCCATTAATTCTGCTAAGAATTTAAGATAATCCAAGGCTTCAGTGGGTAAATCTTCTAAACTACGACAATCTTCCGTGGATTTTTGCCATCCGGGTAAGGTTTCATAGATTGGGGTACAACGTGAAAACTGACTGGCGTTAGTGGGGAAATGATCACAGGTATCACCATCTAAATCATAAGCAACGCAGACTTTGATTTCGGCTAACTCATCGAGAACATCCAACTTCGTGATGGCCAAACAGTCTAAACCGTTCACTCTGACAGCATAACGGCCAATGACCGCATCAAACCAACCACAGCGACGACGACGGCCGGTTGTTGTGCCAAACTCTGCCCCGCGATCCCCTAATAATTCCCCAATTTCCCCGTGTAGTTCCGTGGGGAAAGGACCCTCTCCGACACGAGTGGTGTAGGCTTTGGCCACACCAATGACCCTATCTACCACCGTTGGACCAATGCCAGAGCCAACGCAAGCCCCTCCTGCAATGGGATTAGAGGAGGTAACATAAGGATAAGTGCCATGATCTAGGTCTAAGAGAGTACCTTGCGCCCCTTCAAAGAGAATATTTTTTCTTTGTTGGATGGCCTCATAGATTTTGAGGGAACTATCCACTACATGAGGACGCAGTTGTTCGGCATAGTCGATATATTCTTTAATAACAACTTGAGGATCGAGGGGTTCGAGATTATAAAGCTTTTCTAAAATAACGTTTTTATAATTAATTGTCCATTCTATTTTTTCTTGCAGTTGATCGCAGTCCATTAAATCAACCACTCGGATGCCTGTGCGTTCCGACTTATCAGCATAGGTAGGACCAATACCTCGCCCTGTCGTCCCGATTTTCTTTTTACCTCGTCTTTTTTCTGAGGCTTGATCGAGCAGACGATGATAGGGCATCGTCACATGGGCCGTTTGGGAGATAAACAGATTATCCGTTGCCACTTTCAGGTTACGAAGTTGTGCCAATTCTTCGAGTAACACCTTAGGATCGATAACGGTTCCTGAGCCAATAATACACTCTGTATCGGCGTATAAAATTCCCGATGGTATCAAGTGTAATTTAAAGGTTTGTCCCTGGACAACAATAGTATGGCCTGCATTCACCCCACCTTGGGATCGTACAACCACATCGGCTGACCTACTCAACAAATCAGTGATTTTTCCTTTTCCTTCGTCGCCCCATTGAGCGCCGATTACAATTACATTAGCCAAGATTTTTTAAAATAGCTACAGTTCACACAATCCACCATTGTAGAGAATTAATCAGGGTTTTGTCAAAGGATAGTTTTTGGGGAGCCTGGCAACATTGTCTCTATTTTGCTCAAAAATGACTTTATCAAGGCAATTAAGAATTAATTTCTTCTGTTCATTCTACATTCTTAATTGTGCATTCTGCATTCCACATTTGTTACACCCAAACACAATCAATATTCTTACCTCAACTCTAAGCAGTCTTTAACCCTTTTGTGTTAGAATTTTTGAAGATTTCGCCATCGAGCCGGCATAAACCACCTCAAAAGCCATTATAAAGGAAACTCCATGACCACGAAAAGTAATTACGGTGCAGAGCAGATTCAAGTTCTCGAAGGGTTAGAACCGGTCCGCAAGCGTCCAGGTATGTATATTGGCACCACAGGGCCAAGGGGACTTCATCACCTTGTTTACGAGGTTGTGGACAATTCCATCGACGAAGCTTTGGCGGGTTATTGTACCCATATCGAGATCGATATTAATGCCGATGGTTCAGTTACGGTAACGGACGACGGACGGGGCATACCCACAGATATACATCCTAGCACGGGAAAGTCTGCCTTAGAAACTGTCATGACTGTACTTCATGCAGGGGGCAAGTTTGGCGGTGGTGGTTATAAAGTTTCGGGGGGGTTACATGGGGTTGGTATTTCTGTTGTTAATGCCTTATCAGAGTGGGTTGTGGTTAAGGTTTGGCGCAATGATAATGTTCATACCCAACGCTATGAAAGGGGTATTCCTATCAATTCATTGGAGGTAAAACCCGCTCAAGAACATTCAACGGGAACCTCTGTTTCTTTCTTACCCGATAAGCAGATTTTTACAGTAGGAATTGAATTTGATTATAGTACCTTGGCAGGAAGGTTAAGGGAGTTAGCCTATCTTAATGCAGGGGTAAAAATTACCTTTACTGATAATAGAAAAGAGGAAACCTATAGTGAGACTTATTGTTATGAAGGAGGGATTAAGGAATATGTCACCTATATGTGTCGGGATAAAGATCCCCTTCATCAAGATATTATTTATGTTTCAGGAGAAAAGAACGGTACACAGGTAGAGGTCGCTTTACTTTGGTGCGTCGATGCTTACAGCGATAACCTATTAGGTTTTGCCAATAACATTCGTACTATTGATGGGGGAACCCATTTAGAAGGATTAAAAACAGTCCTGACTCGGACAATGAATAATGTGGCTCGTAAGCGCAATAAATTAAAAGATAATGATTCTAATCTAGGGGGTGAGAATGTTAGAGAAGGGTTAACAGGAGTCATTTCTGTTAAAGTTCCAGAACCGGAATTTGAAGGGCAAACCAAAACAAAACTGGGTAATACAGAAGTCAGAGGAATTGTCGATTCTTTGGTAGGGGAAGTGTTAACAGAATACTTAGAATTTAATCCCCATGTAGCTGATAATATTATTGAAAAAGCAGTACAGGCTTTTAAAGCAGCAGAAGCAGCCAGACGGGCGCGGGAATTGGTTCGTCGTAAGTCGGTTTTAGAGTCTTCTCCTCTCCCTGGAAAATTAGCAGATTGTAGTAGCAGAGATCCAGAAGAATCAGAGATTTTCTTAGTGGAAGGAGATTCTGCTGGAGGCTCCGCTAAACAAGGAAGAGATCGACGCTTTCAAGCTATTTTGCCCTTAAGAGGTAAAATTATTAATATTGAGAAAACCGATGATGCGAAAATATACAAGAATAACGAAATTCAATCCTTAATTACTGCCTTGGGTTTAGGAATAAAAGGAGAGGAGTTTGACTCAACTCAATTACGTTATCATCGTATTGTAATTATGACGGATGCTGACGTAGATGGGGCCCATATTCGGACGTTATTATTAACCTTTTTCTATCGTTATCAAAGGTCATTAGTTGATCAAGGTTTTGTCTATATTGCTTGTCCCCCTTTGTATAAAGTAGAGCGGGGACGTAACCATGTTTATTGTTACAATGAACGACAATTACAAGATCATATTAATGGTTTACCTAGCAATGCTAATTACACCATTCAACGGTTTAAAGGGTTAGGAGAAATGATGCCAACTCAACTCTGGGAAACCACTATGAATCCTGAAACTCGTCGCATGAAACAGGTGGAAATTGAAGACGCAGCCGAAGCAGATAGTATCTTCACTATTTTAATGGGCGATCGAGTTGCCCCACGACGAGAATTTATCGAAACCTACGGTCCTAAATTGAATCTGACAGATTTAGATATTTAGTTTGGACTATCAAGAGATGAGACAAAAATATAGCTCATCTCTTCTAATTGATCTCGGTAATCTGATAGAAATTTAATTGCTGAAGTCTATCTTAGAGATAGATAGATTGAAAAGTTGTTAGATAACGACTCCCAACTAATTAGACTTGCTCAAGAATTATAAGCTATACACAAAATCAAATAGACTTAAATCTTATTAAAATGAGAAACATAAAATAGTACAATTCATTCCAACAGGTACAAAAGAACTTTCAATTATGGACAATATGATTCTCACTAACATTAGTTTAGGGTGGTTTACACCTTGGGTAATGGCCACAGCAACAGAAGGAGAAAATGAAACAAAGATTTTAGCCATTTGTCTAGCAATTGTTGGTCTTTCTATCTTCATTTCCAGTCGTATCTTCCAAGAATTGGCCGTTAGAGTCGGCTTACCTCCTGTTCTTGGTGATTTAATTGCCGGTTTAGCCATCGGTGTTTCAGGATTACATATTCTTGCTTTAGAAGGAGGAGAAGTCAATTCATCTGTGGTTACTTTTATTCAATTCATTTCTAATAGTTCCGCAGAAGAAATACAAACAGTTTTCGCAGGTCCAGTTCGCATCATTACGGAAAATAATGCCGAGTTTGGAGTCGGGGTGTTATTATTCCTCATTGGTTTAGAATCAGATCTCAAAGAACTCCTAAAAGTAGGTCTCCAATCGGCTTTTGTGGCTATTGTTGGGGTAACACTACCCTTTGTTTTGGGATTTTTGGGAATGACTTATATATTTCATATTCCTGCCCTTCCTGCGTTGTTTGCCGGTGCGGCTTTAACCGCTACCAGTATCGGTATTACCGCTAAAGTGATGCAGGATATGGGGGTTCTCAAATCGAAAGAAGGTCAAATTATCTTAGGGGCGGCTATTCTGGATGATATTTTAGGTATCGTTATCCTGGCAGTGGTTATTAGTATTGTGGAAACTGGTCAAATTGATGTGGGGAACGCAGTACAGTTAATTTTAATAGCGGCTGCATTTATGATTGCTGCAGTGGTGATGAATCGCTTTTTTGGTCAATGGTTTATCAACACTTTACAACAGTTTAAAGCCCCTGGTACCGATGGCATGGGATCTTTTATTCTCTTTATTGGTCTGAGTTTACTGGCTGGTTTAGTGGGTTTAGAGAGTATTTTAGGGGCATTTGCTACGGGATTAATTTTAGGCGGAACCACTAAAAAAGAAGATTTAATTGAAGGAGTTGGAGTTCTATCTTTCATTTTTTCTACTGTTTTCTTTGTCTCCATTGGGGCTAAAACCGATCTCAGTGTTCTTAACCCTTCTATTCCTGCGAATAGAGAAGGTTTAATTGTAGCCGGATTTCTGATTGTTGTTGCCATTGTTGGGAAGGTAGCTGCCGGTTTCTTCGCTTTTTCTAAAGACAAAGTAAACCGTTTAGCTATTGGAACCGGTATGATTCCTAGGGGAGAAGTGGGGTTAGTTTTTGCTGGTTTAGGTTCGGCAACCGGGGCATTACCCCAATCTTTAGATGTTGCTATTGTTTTAATGGTCATTGCTACAACCTTTTTAGCCCCTCCCTTATTAAGAGTGGTCTTTGAACAGTCTGAATCAGCAGAAAATACGTCAGATATGTCAACAAAAATTAGTGAATCTTAGCTCTGAGTTTCATCAAATAAATTTAGCGATCGCTTGAGCAATTTCCATCGCTCCCCCTGGTTTTCCCACTCTTTCTTGTCCATTGTCAACACACTTTTTTAAATAGTTATCATCCTTTAAAATAGTCTGAATTCTTTGGGCGACTTTAGTGAAAAGATTGGGATCGTTATAACGTTTACCAATGGTGGTTACTGAGATTCCTAATAATCTCATTTGTGCTTCAGCAAAGGCATAGGTAAATTGGGGTCCTTTTCCTGGTAATTGAATCACTGGTTTACCTAAGCCAACTGCTTGCTCCACTGCCGTTCCTGCCATTCCTAAAACTAGATCACAGTTGGTAATAATATCAGCAAAAGCCCCATAATAACATTCCACTTGAATGAGATTTTTTTCTTGTTTTTTGAGTAAAATACCTGGAGATTGATATTGCCATTCTAACTGTTTGGCTAATGTTTCTAAATTACTTTTTTGGATAGCTTTGACTAAAGCTACTCGAAATTGTAGGGTTTCTAGTTTGCCTACCTCTGCACAAACTTGTAATAATAATGCTAAGTTATTAAGGGCTTCGGGTAAACGACTACCCGGTAATAAAGCAATGGTAGGAAGATTGGGATTAAGATTTATATTAGTTCGGGTTGGTGTTAAAATATCCATGATAGGATAACCCCAAAAAGAAGCTTTTTTGAATCCTTGTTGTTGTAAATCTTGTGCCGTAAAAGCATCTCTAGTAAAAATAGCCAGACAACGAGGCGATCGCAGACACCAACGGGTTAACCAAGGAAGGTTTAATCTTCCTTCATAAAAACTAGACGTTGAGACCAAAAAAGCCACATAGGGACGACGAGAAATATAGGCCATGGTAATAGGAAAAATATCCCCAACAGCCACAATTAAATCATAGCGAGAACAAACTTTTAACAGGGTACGAATTTGATATAAAGTCAGGCCAATTAATCCAGCACCAATGTCTTTTAACAGAGTTAAGGGGTTCATGTAAAATATCCCCCCAGACGGCAAATTCTTCGGTTGGCCAATTAAGGGTAAATTTAAAGCACGATAAGCATTGCCTTCTCCCACTAAGGGCATTGCTGTAATAGTAATATGGGGAGCCATTTTTAGTAATTCCTGGAGAATAAGACTGCCATTGAGGTCTTCTCCATGACCGTTACTCATAAATAATACTTCTTTTTTGACCATTGGCATCTTCTGAAATCTATTCTTTAATTATTGAATAAATTCCCAGAAGCTACCTCTTCGATGGCAATACTGATTTGTACCGCACAAGCTTTTAACTCTGGTTGTAAAGAAGTAGGACAAGTATGAGGATGGGTTAAAGCATTGGCCTCCGCATCATCAGCCCAAAGTGCGCCCCAGTGCATGGGAATAAACACCGTACCAGGGGAGATAGCTTTAGTTATTTGGGCAGGAAAACGAGCTTTTCCTCGACGGGATTGCACCTCTACCAAACTATTCTCTTTAATGTTCAATTTTGCAGCATCTTGGGGATGAATTTCAATAAAGGGATTAGGGTGCATCTTTTGAATTTTAGCAATGCGCCCCGTACGGGTTTGGGTGTGCCAATGGCCGTATAATCTCCCTGTGGTTAAAACGAAAGGATAAGCTTCATCCGGGGGTTCAGCCAGCCCTCTAGAATGATATGCCGCAAACCTTGCCCGCCCATCTGGGGTGTTGAAACGAAAATCTGTATAAAGTCTCTTATTAGTGCGATTTTGTTGGGCTAACTCCTCCCCTTCCAGACAAGGCCAACTATCAGTGTAAGGCCATTGCAAAGGACCATAGGTGCGTAACTTGTTATGACTTAACCCAGAGGTGTCACAGGGACGGCCTTCTGTTATTCTGACAAACTCTGCATAAACTTCAGCCGAGGTTTGGAAACTAAACCCTTCCTCAAACCCTAAACGTCGTCCCACTTCGGCGAATATTTCCCAGTCGGCCCTTGCTTCTCCGGGAGGCTCTCGAAATTGAGGACATAAAGTAACCACTCGCTCGGAGTTAGTCATCACCCCTGTTTTTTCACTCCATTGGGCTGCAGGGAGTAATATATGGGCATAGACTGAGGTTTCCGTGGGATAATAAGCGTCTTGATAAACGGTAAACGGCGATCGCTTCAAGGCTTCTTGAGTCCGTTTAAGATCCGGCATACTGACGGCAGGGTTGGTGGCTGCAATCCACAAAAAACCTATGTCTCCTGTTTCTAAGCCACGCATCATTTCTAAACCAGTTAACCCCCTTTGAGGTCGAATGCTTCCCGATGGCAGTCCCCAAAACTGCTCCATTTCTGCGCAATGTTGGGGGTTATTCAAGACACGATAACCAGGCAAAATATTACACAGCCCTCCTGCTTCTCGGCCCCCCATGGCATTAGGTTGTCCCGTGAGAGAGAATGGCCCGGCACCTGGTTTACCAATATCTCCAGTCATTAAATGTAAGTTGATCAGGGTACGAACTTTTGCGGTTCCTTCAGAAGATTGATTCATCCCCATGGACCATAAGGATAACACCCTTTTTGAGTTGGCCCAATATTTGGCCGCTTTTTGCAACTCTTTAACAGTAATCCCACAGTTACGGGCGACTAATTCAGGGGGATAATGACGGATAACCTCAGCATAAGCGGAAAAGTTTTGGGTGCATTCATCAATAAAAAAGGTATCCATGCAACGCCACCGCATCAATAAATGGGCTATACCATTGAGGAGATCGATATCGGTTCCTGGTTTAATGGCTAAATGTAAGTCTGCTGCTGCTGCGGTTTGAGTTTTTCTGGGGTCTACCACAATCATTTTAACCTTACGGTTCTTTTTATGATGGACTCTGAGACGGTTAAAAACGATGGGATGACATTCGGCTGCATTGGTTCCGATTAAAAAGGCGCAGTCGGTTAACTCTAAGTCTTCATAACAACAGGGCGGTCCGTCACTGCCGAAACTTTGGCTATAAGCAGCAACTGCAGAAGACATACACAGACGAGAGTTACTATCAAGGTTATTGGTTCCTAGAAATCCGGTAAAGAGTTTTTCAACGGTGTAGTAATCTTCAATTTGGAATTGTCCGGAACCATAGATACATAATGCGTCTGGTCCTTGGGTTAAACGTACGGTTTGAATACGGTTTACGATAGCATTTAAAGCTTCATCCCAACTAACACGCCGAAATTCCTCCTCTAAACTATCTCGCATCATGGGATATTTAAGCCTATCTTTCCCCAATGATTCGCTGACGGTTGCCCCTTTAACACAGACTTTCCCTAAACTTGAGGGGTGGTTGCGATCGCCTCTGACTTGCCAGATGGGGTTTCCTTCCCTATCTCGGTTTACAGGTTTTCCTGGTTGAGCCGGAGGGAAGACTTCTAAACCGCAACCTACACCACAGTAGGGACAAAGAGTTTTAGTAGATTTTGTCATTTTGGAGTTTGGGGAATAGGGGTTTAATAGTAGTCTAATGACTTGTTGAAAATAGTCAACGAAGCTTGAGAAGACTTATCTTGTTGACAAATATTATTTTTATAAAGTTTTTTATTTATTAAGTCACCTTCTTTTTTGTATTTATCTTGCCACTGTGTACCCTGAAAATTTGTTGATTTTAAAGTAAATAAAAATGAATCATTTTCATTCTTAGGACAGAATAAATCTTGTATCATTTGCTGTCGGGATTTAAATGAATTTCCATCATTGTTTGATTCCCCATTCCCTTTGGTCGATTCTTCAATTATTTTTAATTCCAGTTTTGCTAAAATCAGGTCGCGTCCTTCTATACTTCTTTTTATTGACCTTACTTTCAACTCGGAATCTTGACAGTTATTTCCATTAGAAATCTCGGAATTACATATTTCTAATGTAGCTGAGTTATTAATCATATTCTTTTTTTACTTTTGTTGATAATAATAACATCAACAATAATTCTTTTTGTTATCATCTTTTTCTTAGTTTCGTTGATGTCATTTTTTATTTTTTGAAGTCTCTCTTTAATTTCATCATAATCACTTTTGCGATCTTTAGCTGCTTTGTAAAAAAACATTTTCACGCTATATAATTGGTCATTAATCTCATAATAAGTTTTATTATCAATATTATTAGGCGTTTCCTTCGATTCTAATAATTTTGAAAAATTCTTAATTTTTTCGTAGTTTTGACTATTTTCTGGGCTGTTACTCCACCTATAGTTATATTTTTTATAATAGTCTATTAATTCTTTAGTCTTTTCTTTTACTATTTATAACTTACGATTTTTTTAGTCCAATAATTTTTTTAATATCGTCGTTTAAATCGTCATAAACTTTTTCATTAGGAGGTTTTTCATACAATTCAATTGCATCATATAAATCTTTCATAACTTCTTTTTCTATTTCTTGTAATTGTAACGAAAATATATTGGACTGTGACTTCAAATCCTCTATATACCTAATATCATGCAATAGGGTTAGAAGATAGTGAAATGTCCTGTTGTAATACTCATTTTCAATTTCTGCAATTCTCATGATAAATCCTTGATAAGATATAGGAAAATGTTCTAGGGTTATAGACTGAGTATCAATAATTAGTTTACTTCGGGAATGCCACCATCATAGCAAAACTGATATTTTAAGAAAAAAATATCTCATCTCATTTAACATTTTTTTACAGTTCATCTGAGTTAATTTCTAATTCTTTTAATTTAGCTGCTAATTTATCTACTCGTTATTTTTCTTATGTTTAAGTTTTAAAAAGATTACCATCACGATAATCAAGGGTTAATGAGGGGTTTTTCTTTCAAAAATAATTCCTAAATGATGACTAATCTAACCATCTATGTTATCAATAATTTCTAACCCTTAGTTACTTCTTAATAGTCCAGTTAGTTTATATTTATGAGGTTCATAAATATAATATTCTTCTACACCGTAACGCTCATAAAAAAGCAATTTTCAACTCATTTAAGCTTGAGTATTTCCTGGTAAAACAATTGCAAACACTACTTGAGAAACAACATTATCTTCCTTCCATTGTTGATAGTAACCTTTTGCCCCTTCAGGAAACCCAAATACTGCCATAATATCCAGTATCAGTCTTTTGATAGACTTAAGTAAAAAGGTAGTTTTACCTAGGTTTAATTTCTCTTTGTTTGATTTTTGATAACAGGGGGGTTCTTGTCAGTTAAAATAGGATTATTGCAACTGAAAGCAATATCCCGCTACAAGGAAAAAATTGTTATGAGTGATGTCGTACTTCATGTTTTCAATTGGAAGTATCAAGAAATTATTGATCGACTAGGAGAAATACGAGATGCAGGTTATGGTGCACTACTAATTCCACCCATTCTCTATTCAGATGTTAACTCTCATCACTGGTGGCAACGTTATCAACCCAAAGATTATCGAGTGCTTTTGTCCCATCTCGGAGGGAAAAAAGAACTAGAGGAATTGATTAAACAATGTCATACAGGTGAGCCTAAACTGAAGATTTATGCTGATATTGTTATCAATCACATGGCCAATGAACAGAGAGAAGATCGCTTAAACTTTCCAGGGAAAGCTGAACTAGAAAACTATAAACATAATCGAGACTTATTTGAAGCCAATAAATTGTATGGCGATTTGAATGAAGGCTTATTTTCTGGTAATGATTTTAATCGTTCAGGCAATATTCAAGAGCATGAATGGACTGATAGACACCGGGTTGTTTATGGAGATATTAGTGATTTACCCGATTTAATGGATTCTTCTTGGGTGTTATTACAACAACGAACTATGTTAACGGCCTTGGCAGAAATGGGCTTTGATGGCTTCCGTATTGATGCGATCAAACATATAAGCAAGCGTATGATTGATAATTTTGCTGATAGTGATTCCTTGGCTGGACGCTATTTGTTTGGGGAAGTATTGACCACTAATGATCATGAAGAAAGAATATTTTTAGATCCCTTTCTTGAGGAAACTTGGCTATCTGCCTATGATTTCCGTTTGTTTCAAACCATCCGCAAAGCATTCGAGATGGGAGGTTCTCTCAGAAAATTAGCCCGTCCTGAAAACGAGAACAATGGTTTACCTTGGAGTCGCTCTGTTACTTTTGTGGTCAATCATGATCTTCCTCATAATGAGGATTTTCGTCACCTGTTACTCGATCGCACCGATGAAAATTTAGCTTATGCCTATATTGTAGGGAAAGATGGAGGTCTTCCTTTAATTTACTCAGATCATAACGAATCAGTCCACAGACATCCTGAAGATCATGATCGCTGGTGCGATGCGTTTAAAAGAGACGATATTAAGCGTATGATTCGCTTTCACAATCAGGTTCAGGGACAAACCATGACCATACTATATGAAAGTGACTTAGTCTTAGTCTTCCGACGGGGAGATTGTGGCATTGTTGCCATCAATAAGGGAGGTGATCATGCTTGGGTGGAGTTTAGCACTTATGGCTTAAGACAGCCTAGTGAGTATGAAGATTTAATCAATCACAACCACATGAGACTTGAGGGCGATCGCTTTAATTTATCGATTAACCCAAGAACGGCTCAAATGTGGTTAGCTAATTGAAGAACCCCAACTTGCTCTGGCTGAAGTTGGGGATTCTAACAGGGAATCACTTCCCCGTTCACCCATTCAAACAAACTCAACTGCTGAAGGTTCCCAGGCTCAATCTCCGACGAGATTGATATTTTCTCCCTATTTTTAGAACCTGTTAATTCAGGTTTGGGCGTGACTTTCTGATTGACCATCAGTAGCTTAGATTGACTAATTCCAAGAGTTTCAAGTCCTTTAATTCCAATATTCACTGAGGCTTGAATATCAGCATCACCAAAGAAACCGCAATTAAGACACAAAAAACGTTCTTTATTGCGGTTTTCTTTGTGAATATACCCACAATGGCAGCATTTTTGGGATGTGAATTTAGGGTTAACATCTCCGCTTTAGAAAGTAGATAATCATCTTAAGGAGGCAGAGGGAGAAAGAATATTAATCTACGATAATAAGCCTATCTGGTATTACTAACTGAAACTTTTATTATGTTTCAATCTTCTTAACAAGGAATTTCTGCATTTTTACGGGCATAAAACCACCAATTAACGATTAAACAACTGAGATAATACAAGGCAAAACCATACAAGGCATATTCAGGATGCCCTGCTTTAATTTGTCCCCCGAAGACTTTAGGAATAATAAACGCACCATAAGCAGCAACGGCTGAAGTCCATCCTAATACTGGTCCTGCTTGTTTTGGTTCAAAAATGATGGGAATCATGCGAAATGTGGAACCATTACCAATACCCGTTGTGATAAAAAGAATCAAGAAAAGGATAAGAAACGGTACAAAATAGATTTCTGGGGTTTGAGAATCACTGGCTTGTTTAACGTAATAAGCCACCCCTAAAGCAGAGCCAATCATGACAATTGTATCCCAATGGGTAACATTTGCACCACCCCATTTATCCGATAACCAACCTCCAATGGGACGAATTAATGATCCTACTAAAGGGCCTAACCAAGCATAGGCAAAGGGATTAATTGCATTGGGGTTAGCAGTACCATCGGGTAAGTCTCCAAATACCACCCGAATCAGTAAAGGAAAGGCAGCGGAATAACCAATAAAGGAACCAAAAGTCATGGTATATAACCAAGTCATGATCCAGTTATGTTTATTTTTGAAAATCTTGAATTGAGGAGTCAAAGAAATATTAAAAGGACGTTGTACTATCCCCATTATTACCACTGTTAAAGCAATGGTAATAGGCAAAACAATCCACATATTAATATTAACTTTGAGCAGCATATATAAGCCAATGCTGGCACTCAAAAAACCACATAAAATGAGAACAAAAGACTTAACTAAAGCTGCCATTGTTTCTTGCTTACTTGAGCCTATATCGGGGCTTGCTGTGGGTAAATTATCCATATTAACCCAAGCATTTATAGCCAAAATAACTAAAATAGGAACCCAAACTAACCCACAGTTTTGTAACCAGATTAAAGTTCCTGCAGTTTTTCCTCCCACATCCGTCGGTAAAGCTATTCCTGAGCCACTAAAAGAGCCAAACAAAGCAAAGGTCATGACAAAGGGTAATAACACCTGCATGACGCTAACTCCTAAGTTTCCAAGTCCTGCATTTAAACCTAATGCAGCCCCTTGATTTTTTTTAGGAAAAAAGAAACTAATATTGGACATTGATGAGGCAAAATTGCCACCACCAATGCCAGATAAAGCTGCTAAACAGACAAAGAGACTATAGGGGGTTTCAGGGTTTTGCAAGGCAATCCCTGCCCCTAAAGTGGGAACAATCAGTAGAGCAGTTGTTAATACAATAACATTTCTGCCGCCAGAAATAGCAATTAAAAATGAATTAGGTATGCGTAATGTTGCTCCAGTTAATCCAGCCACTGCACTCAAATTAAACAGTTGTGCTGTATCAAAAGGAAATCCTAGGTTTTTCATTTGAACGGTTATAATGCTCCAATAAAGCCAAACCGCAAAGGCACATAATAAACAGGGAATTGATGACCAAAGATTACGATTTGCACGACGCATTCCTTGAGTTTTCCAAAACTCAGTGTCTTCGGGGTTCCATTGAACCACTTCTCGCATTTTTCATTCTCTCCTTCAAACTTCTTTGTAGTGTGAAGTTTGAACAATAATCATTAATTTTCAGTAAACCCTTTTAGGGGCTTAATATTATTAAGCCCACATTGATCATTGAATCGAGTTAACCCCTAGAAATAGAGTTAACAGAAATATCGTTTTCCATTGCATGAACAGGCTGTAACTGCGAATCTTCTTCTTCGCCTTCGTGATGTTCAGAAAAAGAGCCTTCGGGTTCTTTGAGAATAAACCAGCATAAAAAGGCCACAATAATTGCCATAATACCCATGATTTGGAAAAAGGCAGTATTGGCTTGAGCAATAATTGCCGGACTAGGATCTTTGCCTCCTCCTAACCATTCGGGTAAGAGACTAAAAATGGTTAAATAAGCCACTGCGCCTACATTCCCGTAAGCCCCCACGTTTCCTGCGACTTGACCAGTAATACGACGTTTTACCAGGGGAACAATGGCAAAAGTTGACCCTTCTCCTGCTTGCACAAAGAAAGAACAAGCCATGGTTAATAAAATAGCTCCAGGTAGCCACCAACTGCTACTGACACTACCCATCATCAGATAACCAATACCCATACAGAAGGTTAAGACGGCCATTGTATTCTTACGACTACCCAACTTATCTGAGATTAAACCCCCACCTGGACGAGACATCAAGTTCATAAAGGCATAACTAGAGGCGATCATCCCTGCTTGTGCTGGGGTTAAGGGAAATGTTCCTTCAAAGAAAGCTGGAAGCATGGAAACCACCGCTAACTCTGAGCCAAAGTTGACAATGTATGTTAATTCTAGAATAGCAACCTGAGAAAAACGATAACGATCTTTTGCTGGATAATGCTTCTTACCGGTCATTAAATCCTTATTCACCACCCAACAGTTATAAGCTTGGAACAGATATAAGCCCAATAAACAAGCCCAAACTATGTACATGGTATTGACACCATAGAAACCTACTTTAGTTAACCGCCAAGCTAAGACCATGAGAATGCCGGATAAGGGTGCATTCATCACCATTAAGAACCAAAAATCACGCTTTGTGGTAACTTCGATCCCTCTTGCGCTTTCGGGCTTGCGGTAAGTTTTTCCTGGGGGATGATCTTGGACGTTATTGTAGTATAAAATTCCATACAGCGCAGCAATAATGCCTGTTCCAGCGATACAAAGCCTCCAGTTGAGTAGGGGATCACCTGCGGGGGAAAGTGCGCCAAAAGCGAACCATCCGCCGATGGTGGGAAGGGTAAAAGCAGCAGCAGCAGAACCAAAGTTACCCCAACCGCCATAAATACCTTCTGCTAGTCCGATCTCTTTGGGAGGAAACCATTCTGCAACCATGCGAATCCCAATCACAAACCCTGCACCGACGATACCCAACATTAATCTTCCAATGACTAATTGGGTAAAGTTTTGTGCCGTGGCAAAGATTAAACAGGGAATAGCTGCATACATCAACAGTAATGTATAGGTGATCCTCGGTCCGTAGCGATCCAATAACATTCCGATAATAATCCGCGCAGGAACGGTTAAAGCGACGTTACAAATAGCTAAGGTTCGGATTTGACTGACTTCTAGCCCAAAATCAGCTTTTACCTGAGTAGCTAAAGGTGCAAGGTTAAACCAAACTACAAAGGATAAAAAGAAGGCAAACCACGTCATGTGTAGTATTTTATACCTTCCTCTCAATGACCACATTTCTCCAAGCATTTTCGTTGTTTTCCTCTGAGTTAAGTTAATTTTGATTTTTTTAGGGGATTAACATTGTTAAGCCCCTTTGATTACCGACGTTTTGCACCAAAATTCTTAATTAAGATATCAGTCAAAACAGGCAGTAAATCATCGCAAGCAATACCTTTTTGGACACACGTACCTAAATGAGCATCTTTACCCACTTTTCCCCCCATATACAGGTCAACCCCTTCAACGGTTTTGCCCTCTTTGCGAACTTTTGTGCCCATTAAACCAATATCGGCCACTTGGGGTTGTCCACAGGAGTTGGGGCAACCTGTCCAATGAATACGAACGGTTTGGGGAAGTTCTAAGGCTTCATCGAGTTCCTTAGCTAAAGCTACAGCCCGATTTTTCGTCTCAACCAGAGCAAAGTTACAAAATTGCGCCCCTGTACAGGAAACTAAGGCTCTTTGTAGGGGTTTTGGGTTAATACTAAATTTTCTGAGGATAGGTTCTTCTAAAAATACCTCTAAGTTTTCGTCAGCAATATGGGGAATAATGATATTTTGCTCAACGGTGAGGCGAAGTTCTCCGTTTCCATAGACTTCTGCTATCCTTGCGAAGTCTAACATATCCTCAGCGTACAAACGACCCACAGGGACGTGCATACCCGCATAGTTGTAACCTGCTTGTTTTTGGGGGAAGATTCCAATATGATCGCGTTTTTCCCAGTCAATTGCGTCTTTTTCGGCTTCTGGGGTTAATTTATAGCCTAATTCCCCTTCTACCGCCTCACGGAATTGATCTAAGCCCCATTCATCCACTAACCACATCAGGCGTGACTTTTGACGATTTGCCCTTGAGCCATTATTCCTAAATACAGTCAAAATGGCACGACATAGCCCCACAACAGCGTCTTCTGTGGGAGGAACCCACGCGTTAAGGGGAATAGCAGCTTCGCAGCGTTTAGCTGAGAAGAAACCACCCACTACCACGTTAAATCCTAGTTCATCGTTCTTATAAGCAGGAACCAAGGCAATATCGTTAATTTCAGCGTGAACTGAGTTATCCCGCCCCCCTTCAATGGCAATATTGAATTTTCGGGGTAAGTTAGTGAAGTCATAATTACCTTCACCTTTGTTAGTAATCATGTCCTGCACTTTTTGGACTAACTCACGGGTGTCGATTAGTTCATCTGCATCTAAACCAGCCATAGGTGAACCCGTAATATTACGGACATTATCCATTCCTGACTGCATGGATGTCATCTTGGCAGAGTTGAGAAGGTTAAAGATTTCGGGGATATCTTCGAGTCTAATACCCCTCAATTGGAGGTTTTGGCGGGTGGTGATGTCAGCGTTTCCATCTTCCCCATATCGTTGTACAATATGACCAAGAACTCGCATTTGTTCACTGGTTAAGATGCCGTTGGGCATCCGCATCCTTAACATGAACTTGCCAGGGGTGACAGGGCGATAGAAAATACCCACCCATTTAAGGCGATGTTCAAGATCGCTTTTGTCCATTGCTTCCCAACCGATGCGGGCAAAGTTTTCTAGTTCATCTTTTATATCTAGTCCATCTTTTTCAGCCTTGATCTTTTCAAATTTGTTTAACTTTTCTTTAGGTTGGGTACTTTGCACCACGGGGAAAAGCCTCCATTAGGTGAAGTTGCTAACTATTTAAGCTCTACAATAGCGAAATTTTTGTAGCTAATGTAACAAAATGTTAGATTTAATTCGTTTTTTACATCTTTATGATTTATTTATTGCATTTTAATTACGTTTAATTACTTAAGGGTGCTGGGTTTAATGAGAATAAACCCCTACGAGATTTATATGAAATCCTGTTGAATACCATATGTGAGTGAGGATGAGGTAAGCAGAGGGAGCAGGGGAGGCAGGGGAAGATAAATTTACAATAGCAATTTTAACGTTTACTCATTAAGCGGATTTGATATTAGTTTGAGGTTACATTAAGCAAAACAGTGGCAATGGTATTATTTTTTGATACCATTATCGCTTCTTCTAAATGTTTAGCATTTGCAGAAAATGTTAACAAATAAATTGTTTCTATTAAACTGTCATAATAACTTTTCAAGTTAAGTAATTGTACTTTTTTCAACCAATGGACAAAAATAGTGCAATAAACATAGCTTATGTCTGGTGGGCAAATGTTTTATCAATCGTGATAACTTCAGATAGGTTTATAATTTGCCCACCTTCCGAATTTATAAAATATTTTAGTCAAAATATGAGTAATAATTATCAATATACACAAGATAACTCAAAACCATTATTTACGGGAAATATATTTACTTATTTAGAAAAGTATTTTAAAGAGAATTCTTTTACAAATACTGCTTTTATTTCTGAATATGAAGACTTAATAATTCATATTGAAAAACCTTTAAATTATCTTACAAAAAAAATATTATAAAATTTATCCAAACAAGTTAAAAATAAAATACGCAAGATGGAATTTAATAATATATGTTTTGCAAAAAATTCATTATCAAAAGAGTATTTATGGCAAACACTATGGTTCGATAAAGATACTCCAATTAATTTTTATAGTACATTAAGTGATAATACATTAAATTTACATATCTATATTCAATATAGTGACGTACGTAATTTAAAATTATATGATTTTGTTGAAACTTATGATCCAATTTTTTCTTTTATATTTTCTAAAAAAATAGTTGATATGGTTAAATATTATGATCAAACGAAAAGAGAAAATAATATAGTTGGTTTATTTGTCACTAAAGATGTAGATCAAAAAGAAATTGAAGAAAATTTTAAATACAAAACCTACAATTTTGAAAATACGAAAAATAATAATAAAATTAATTCTAGTTTTCCAAAACAACCAATATTTATATTAGAAGCATGGAGTTTTATAGAAAAAGAGGAGCTATTAACACTATCTTTGCAAGAATTAACTATAAAAATAGTACAATTTATCGAATCCTTTTTTCCTCTCATATTACTCTTTACTTCTGATGATCCTAATAAAGAAATCTATCAATACTTACACATTACAACTTATCCAATAGAAAATTTAATTGAAGATACTAACTTAGAAGAAAATGAATTAAATCAATATATAAAAACCCTAAAACGGAAAAAACATATTATATTTCAAGGTTCACCAGGAACAGGAAAAACCTACCTAGTGAAACATATTGCTAAACATTTTATTAGTAGTGGAGATGGATTTTATGCACTCATACAATTTCATCCTAGTTATAGTTATGAAGACTTTATACAAGGTATTCGTCCCCAAACTTCTCCCGATGGAAACCTAGAATATTCGATGATACCTGGACACTTTTTAAACTTCTGTAAAAAAGCAGAAAAATGTGATGATATATGTATTTTAATCATCGATGAAATTAACCGCGCTAACCTCTCTCAAGTCTTCGGAGAATTGATGTATTTACTAGAATATAGAGAAGAAAAAATAAAACTTGTAGGAAGTAATAAAGAATTTAAAATACCCAAAAATGTTTATATAATTGGAACTATGAATACTGCTGATAGATCTATTGCTTTAGTAGATCATGCGTTGCGTCGTCGCTTTGCATTTATTCCCATCAAACCTAACTATGACATCCTCATAAAATACCATCAAAAACATAATCAAAACTATGATATTGAATCATTAATAAACATTTTAAAAGAACTCAATAAAACCATTAATGATAGTCATTATGAAATTGGTGTTTCTTTTTTCCTTACCGAAACATTACAAGATGATATTGAAGACATTTGGGCAATGGAAATAGAACCCTATTTAGAAGAATATTTTTTTGATGAAACTGACAAAATAAATAAATTTAGGTGGGAAAATATACAAGATAAATTTAACTTGTAGAGTGGGTTATGCTGATGATTATTATTGATGCTAAACTAAGGTTTAAATAATGCTTTAAACTACCATTTACATGATCTTTTGGTGGGTTACGATGGATAATTAAATACTTATGATAAACTAAATTATAGCCATCTAAACCACCCTACAATTAAAGCTTAATTTTTGAATACTTGTGATAACATTGAACATGGAAAAAACCAAATTCAAGCAAGTCTTGATTTTATCCTACGTCATATTACAGGGTATGGAAAAGATACAGATGAAGCTTAATAACCTTAAATTCATGTTCATATATTATCTATGAATACAATAAACCTAATTGAATATAAACCCTTTAATATTGCCCGTAGTCAAATTCCACAAGAGATTATTGATCAACTCAAGGATAAATATAATAAGAAATTAAACGTAGAACCAAAATATACCAAACAAGGCGATAAATGGGAAATTACTTCCCAAGGATGGGTAGGTTATATCCCTATTAATAATGATTGGAATTTTCACATTAAACCGAAAGTTCCTATTACTAATATTTTTAAGATGTTAGAGTATGCTTATAATCTCAAAAGTTTTCAATTTTTAGACGGTTTAATGACTTGTGATAGCTTGCCAGAATTTTATAACCGTTTAGCAACTATATTGGCTCATCGTATCTTAAACCGTATCCAAAAAGGACTTTATTCAACTTATATAAAACATTCACAAGCGTTAACTTATGTCAAAGGAAAAATAGATATTAAGACGATGGCGAAATATCCCTGGAAAACTAAGCTAACTTGTCATTATGATAAATTTACTCAAGACATAGAAGATAATCAAATTTTACTGTGGACAATATATATCATCAGTCGTCAAGAAACCTGTCACGAAAACACCCGTATTTTGATGAGAAAAGTTTATCACGCCTTACAAGGTTATCTAACCCTATTACCCTTTACAGCCAATGATTGTATCAACCGAAAATATAACCGTTTCAACCAAGATTATCACTGTTTACATTCCCTCTGTCGCTTCTTTTTAGACAATACAACACCGAGTCATGAACAAGGAAACTATAACAGTCTACCTTTTTTGGTAAATATGAATCAACTGTATGAAAAATTTGTCGCAGCATGGTTAAAAATTCATCTTCCCTCACACTTAGGAATAAAAACACAACATCGCGTTAAATACGATAATTTTAGTTTCAAAATTGATTTAATTATCTACCATCAAAAGACAGAACAAAATTTGTATGTACTGGATACGAAATATAAAACAGAAATCACCCAAAATGACATCTATCAAATCATTACTTATGCCTTTGAACAAAATTGTGATCATGGGATTCTCATTACACCGACTATCAAAAATACTGTTACTGATAAAATAAGGAATATTTATCTTCGTAATATAGAGTTTTGCTTAGATAAAGATATAGAAACAGCAGGAAATAGCTTTTTACAACAATTAATATTTGATGACTAATAGTGTATAGGGAAAGTATTTGCCCATTTCTTGTTCTTGAAGTTTTGCTTAAGAAAGCGCAGACTCCACTCAAAGGTTTAAATAATCAAAAAATCTCGCTAAATTAGATGAAAGACAACTAAATCAAATCTAAGAATCGTGCGAGATTTTCAATCCATTCAACAAACAACCTACGACCTAATTGTGATTGGTGGCGGAGTCAATGGTGCCGCAGTTGCACGGGATGCGGCTTTACGAGGCTTAAAAACCATTCTCATCGAAAAAGGAGACTTTGCCGGGGGGACTTCTAGTTGGTCCACTCGTCTCATTCATGGGGGTTTACGTTATCTAGAATACTTTGAAGTTCCCTTAGTACGGGAGTCTCTAAGAGAAAGAGAAATCCTCTTACACACTGCCCCTCATTTGGTTAAACCCCTACTTTTAACCATTCCCATTTATAAAGAGCGTTCCCGCCCTTACTGGAAAATTTGGGCTGGAATGTGTCTCTATGACATTTTAAGTGCGGATAAAACCGTTCCTTCCCATAGAATGCTCTCTAGTGCTAAATTTAAACAACTTTTTCCTTCCCTGGATGCTGAGGGATTAGTGGGTGGGGCGCAATATTATGATGGTCAAGTCACCTATGCTGAAAGACTCTGTTTAGAAAACATCATTGATGCTGATAAAGCAGGAGCAACAGTATTAAACTACGTTAAAGTCACACAATTGAACCGTCAAGGGGATAAAGTTACCCATTTAACCTGTAAAGATGTCCTCACAGGAGAAGAATTTACAGTTAAAGGCCAAGATAAGTGTATGGTTATCAACACTTCTGGTCCTTGGGTCGATTATGTCTGTAAGTTGGGGATTAGAGATGGTGAAAATGCACCCATTGGTAAAACACAGAAAATCGGTGGCACCAAAGGCAGTCATATTGTTGTCGCTCCTTTTCCTGGTGCACCAGATACCAGTTTATATGTCGAAGCCAAGTCCGATGGCAGACCTTTCTTTATTATCCCTTGGTTGGGAATGTATTTGATTGGCACCACAGACTATCTCTTTGAGGGAACTCCCGATAAATTGAAGGCGGATAACGAAGAAATTGACTACTTATTACAAGAAACCAACTATATTATCCCCAACGCCAATCTCCGCCGTGATGACGTTAAATTTACCTACTCTGGGGTACGCCCTTTACCCAACGCCCAAGGCAAAAAAGCTGGAAGTATCACCCGTAGTCATATTCTCTTTGACCACAGCAAAGAAGGTGTCAAAAACCTTATTTCCCTCATTGGAGGTAAGTTAACCACCTATCGTAAAGTGGGAGAAGAAATTGTCGATAAAGTCTATAAAAAATTAGGCAAAACTGCACCCCCTTGTCCTACAGAAGCTCAACCCCTACCCGGTGCCATCTTAGCTAATGATCCTCGCATTCAAGAAGCAGTGAAAGATTATCAAGAAAAGATTGCCAGTTCCTCTATTGACCATTTATTTAAAGTCTATGGGGCAAAAGCGTTGGATGTTTTGGCTTTAACTAAATCAGAACCGAAGTTAGGGGAATTAATTACCTCTGAGTTACCCGATATTAAAGCTCAAGTAGTTTATGCTGTACGTTACGAATACGCTCAAACTCTGGTGGATATTGCCCGTCGTCGTACAGCGATCGCAATGGAAGCTAATTATGGTCTACAAGTCCTAGATAGCCTCATCCATATCCTGAAAACCTATTGCCATTGGGATGAGTATAAATGTGCAACAGCCCGTGAAAATTATATTAATTACATGAAAAATAAATGTATTCCCGATTTTGATACAGTTAACGCTGAGGCTGAATCTAGAAATTGCGATCGAGAAGAGGTTCCTCTCTTTTAAAGTTAGTCAGGAAGGAAAATGTAGAATTTAGAATTAGTTTTTTCTTCATTCTTAATTCTTCATTTTTTCTACCTTCTTTAACGTGATTTAGGAGTTTGAATTTTTTAAACCAGACAATGAGGGTGTAAGTTATTTACCACTTTCCTTATATTAAATTCAGGCTTTTTAAATTTTCACTACTTTGGTTTCATCAAAAGACTTAAAATTCCTAAGCCAATTAGTCCCATAATTCCTGCGATGGGATTATTATCAATCCCTGTAAATAAAGGAGAAACGGTGTTTGTATAATCAATCAACTGACCAACATTAATAATATAATATCCCCAAACTAAACCACCATGAAGTCCAATACATATTCCTAAACGGTTAGAATATCTCTGTTTTGCCCATGCTAAGGTGATACCTAATAAGACTAAAGCAGGAAATTGAGGAAAGGTTCTAATAATTTCTTCTAGGGGTTTTAAAAAGTGTAAAGTGGCAAAAATTACAGCACTATAAATAGTCACCATTTGCAGATGATAATCTCTTTTTAACTCTTCTAATAACCAGCCTCTAAAAAATAATTCTTCAGCTAAACCAATACCGAAAGCACTTAATAAACCTTCAAAAATAATAACTATAAAATTGTCATTAGGTTGAACAAACTTAACCCATCCTAAAATTGCTTCTACAATAAATAATCCAAACGTAAACGATAAACCTAAACTTAAACCATTGATTAACTCAACTCCATTTTTTCGACTAAATATCAATCCGTAGCTTTGCCACCAGTTGTTAATTTTATAAACATTTTTATTCCAAATGAATAATAAACAAACAAATGTTATATAAAGCATGACCATTGTAATGATGGTAGTTAGGTTAGCATCATCTTTGAATAATAAATAGAGCGGAATAGCCAGAGGAAGCCATAAAAATAAAAGGATGATAATAAAAATCCCCAGCCTTATCGGTACTGGGTAATTAGCAATTATAGTAGGATTAAATTTCAAGGATTCAAACGAGTGCTAATGTGTCAATTAATAAGTATAATTTTGAGTGTTTTTGATTAGAACTACAATTATTCATCCGGCTCAATGGTACTGCTTAAGCCATGATTTTTTAAGGTTTCACAGTAAAATTCTGCCGGTTCTAAAGCACAAGTAATCACCAATGCTGTCCCATTTGTATGTGCCTCCATCATAATATCAACCGCTTGAGGTTGGGTCATTCCCCCGACAGTTTGCATCAAGGTTTGCACCACATATTCCATAGAGTTAAAGTCGTCATTATGCAGCAACACTCGATAACGAGGGGCAGGTTTACGAACGTTAGAAGTGGAAGAAGACCGTTTTTCGATTACTTCTGTTGTCATAGCTATCCTCCTTGTTTTGCATTATGTTACCAAAAAATCCGCCTTGATATGAAATTCATACTTTTGTAATTTTGTCAATATTTAGAATATTTGTACTCTGAACAAAAGTAATACATAAGTGTGAAGTTGATAATACTGCCATTCTCATCAGGGCAAACGCATCTAAAATATGGACGAAATTAAGCTATAATTGAGTTACAATTTGAAATTAGAATCCTAATTTCAAATTTATTCGCTCTCTCTCTTCATTTCAACACCAGAAGCTCATTAGCTACAACACTCTGTCTTTTAACAAATACTTATAAATGAGAGATAATGAGAAAAAGCTCTTGTTAGTAAGATAGAAAGATAACGCTCCTGAGAATTTAGCCCGATTACGTCAGATATCTCTTAATCT
>JAAUYJ010001849.1_pt1 | contig 33632 bp, 25 predicted proteins | sample 7278031 | NCBI WGS metagenome assembly JAAUYJ01 (sample SAMN14350222, study PRJNA611818) | marine sediment metagenome | isolation source: surface marine sediment (1.8m) | place: French Polynesia: Moorea | collected 2018-08 | reverse complement strand
GTTTTCATCTGGTTTATGGCCGTTTTCGACTTTGGGTTGGCCGGAGAATACTCCCGACTTAGGAAAATATTATCCTACTAGCACTCTTTCTACTGGTTTTGATATTATCTTTTTCTGGGTTGCTAGAATGACAATGATGGGAGTACATTTTACTGAAAAAATGCCGTTTGAAACTGTTTATATTCACGGTTTAATGTTAGATGAAAACGGTAAAAAACAATCTAAGTCTGTTGGTAATGGTATCGACCCTTTGTTGTTAATTGAAAAGTATGGAACTGATGCTTTGCGTTATACTTTGATGCGAGAAACTGCGGGAGCAGGGCAAGATGTGAGAATGGATTATAATCGAGAAACTGATGAGTCGGCATCGGTAGAAGCTTCTCGAAATTTTACTAATAAAATCTGGAATGCTTCGCGATTTGTAATGATGAAATTGGGAGGTAAATCTCCTCAAGAATTAGGGGAACCGGAGGCGGATAAATTAGAGTTAGTTGACCGTTGGATTTTGTCTCGTTTCTATCAGACTGTTTCTCAAACTTGTGATTATTTAGATAATTATGGTTTAGGGGAAGCTGCTAAGGGTCTTTATGAATTTATTTGGGGAGATTTTTGTGATTGGTATATTGAATTAGTTAAGTCTCGTATTCAAGGTGAGGATGAGATTTCTAAGTTAGTAGCACAGCAAACTTTGGCTTATGTTTTGGATGGAATTTTAAGATTATTACATCCTTTTATGCCTCATATTACTGAGGAGATTTGGCATACTTTGAATCAGGTTGGTGAAGAAGAATGTTTGGCTTTGCAGTCTTATCCGAAGTTGGATAAGTCTTTGATTAATTCAGATTTAGAGCAGCAATTTGAGTTATTAATTGGGGTAATTCGGACTCTCCGAAATTTACGGTCTGAAGCTGATATTAAACCTAAAATAAAAGTTACAGCAATTTTGCAGAGTGAGAATCAAAAAGAGCGAGAAATTTTGAGTAAAGGAGAGGTTTATATTCAGGATTTAGCTAAGGTTGAAAAGTTGAATATTACTCCTAGTATTGATGGGGAAGTTGGTCAGACTATTGCTGGTGTTTTTGGAACTGTACAGATTTTAATTTCCTTATCTGGAGTAGTAGATATTGAAGCTTTATCTGCTCGGTTAGAGAAGAAATTAGGGAAGTTGGAAAAAGAGATTTTATCTACTTCTAAAAGGTTGAGTAAACCTGGTTTTGTCGAGAAGGCAGATCCTAAATTTGTAGAGGAAACTAAGAATAATTTAGCAGAAGCAGAAAAGCAGGCAGAAATTTTGCGCGATCGGCTAGTTAAGTTAAAGTCAAATTAGGTTTATTTGGTTGGGTTTAGTTATTAGCTAGCCCAACCTTTAATTTTTAATTTAAAAAATAACAAAAGGAAATAAATTGCCAGCAAGAGATATTTATCATTCTGTTGTTAAACAAGTGGATTTTCTATAAACTGAATAAATTGTTTTCCTAAATCTGTTGTTCTACTTTTTTGGGAGTTATATTTAACATCTGAGATAATTTTGTCAATATTTTTGGTATGTTTGACAGTTCTAAAATTTTTTTCATACTTACGACTATCAGGAGTAGTAGATATTGAAGCTTGATCTGCTCGGTTGGAGAAGAAATTAGGAAAGTTGGAAAAAGAGATTTTATCTACTTCTAAAAAATTGAGTAAACCAGAGTTTGTTAAGAAAGCTGATGCTCTCTTTGTAGAGGAAACTCAGAATAATTTAGCCGAGGCAGAAAAACAAGCAGAAATATTACGCGATCGCTTACTTCAGTTAAACTCAAATTAGGTATATTTGGTGGGGTTTAGTTATTAGCTAGCCCAACCTTTAATTTTGAAAATAAAGAAAGCAAATTTCTTTGCTAGTCAGAGGTATTTATCATTCTTTTGTTAAACAAGTGGATTTTCTATAAACTGAATAAATTTTTTCCCTAAATCTGTTGTTCTACTTTTTTGAAAGTTATATTTTACATTTGATATAATTGAGTCAATATTTTCGGTATGCTTGACAGTTTTTAAGTCAATGTCCTTTTTTCGGCGAGGTGGCATGAAGGATGGCACTGGTTCTGGTATTAGTTGAGAAATTGAACTAGATAACGGGTCTTTTTCCTCTTCAAACGTTTTATATACTTTCCTTAACTCAATCAATTCTTTATCATTTAATTGTTTTAATATTTGATTGTAAAAGATACGATTTTCTTCTAAATCAGGCAAATTAGCTAAAAAGTCTTCGTAATTATAATTATCTATATAATGCAACATTCTAAGCAATCTAATATGAGACACAGTAAATTCGTCAATCCATTTCAGGAAAATTGCCTGAATATCATCAGTTAAGCCGATAAAAAATACCGTTATGACTTTATCTAAACAAGAAGCAAAACAACAGTTAGAGAAATTAATCTTTGATAACGAACTACCCCAAGATTGGGTACAGGATTTTTGGGGAATGAGTCCGACTTTAGGAGAAACTGCTGCTAAATTGCTAGAAGTTTTTGAGGCATTAATAGAATCTTGCCCAGATGCTAAATTAGATGATTTGCTGCAAAATTTGTCTGAAGATTCTATAGAGTAGGGTTGATTTTTACTGACTGGAATTTTTAGCTTTTTTCAAAGAAAGAAATAAACCTTCGAGCCAAACAGGTATGACCATAATGGCGATAATTAATAAGAGAGTATTACCATGAGTTTTTCAACTAGAATAGAATCCTAATAATAACCAATTACTAACAAAAATAATCCCACTAACCATAACTTGTTTTGGCTCCCCCCGTTGCACGGAAGCAATACCAATATTGAGTAAGTAGAGGGAGAGAAATAGAGAGGGAATGAGTCAAATATCAAACACTGTTTTTTGAGATATATTTACAGTCGAGAAAAAAGATGTTTCTACATAAGTAAGATAAAGGTAAATTTTGCTGATTGTATTCTCTGATCAGGATGGTTTAAAGATTGCTTATTTGCTAAACATCTATATGGCCTGATAATATAAATTTAATGTCAAATATAGTTAAAAATAATATCCATGAATTTACCTTCTTTTTTGTGGTTGTGGAAAATCGCAGCTTGGTCTATGGGTCTCTCTCTATTTGCTTATTCGTTATTAGCTGTAACTGGCGGTTGGATGTTTTTTGCCCGCCATAATCAACAAAAACGCCCCCAATGGTTACGACCTTTTCATTATATTGTTGGCGGTACAATGGTATTGTTAGTAATTTTATTATTGGCAATTGGTTTGGTGGGAACTATCGGTTATTATGGTAATTTGGGTCATTCTGCTCATTTACCCGCAGGTCTAACAGTTGTGAGTTTGGTATTAGTTTCTGCCTGGAGTGCAACTCAAATTAATCCCAAAAAACCTTGGGCGCGGTCGCTCCATATTACGACTAATATTATTCTATTGTTGGGTTTCGCGATAGTATCTTTGACAGGTTGGAGCGTTGTGCAGAAATATTTACCATAAAGCTACCTTGTTTTCAACAATTAATAATTAACAATTAATAATTAATAATTAACAATTACCTCTCCTTTAAAAGAAGAAGATTGACGAAAAGGAGCATTTTTTTTCCCTTAAAAGGGGAGGCTTTAAACCGTAATTTTTTTGTACAAAATATTTATCAAATCCGTATAAATTAGAGTAGATGTCCCTCAAACTAATACAAATGATTCCGTACTAATGAGGTACAGTTGATAATCGGAAATATTTTTTGTCTATTCCCTGTTCCCTGTTCCCTAAAACAAAAAACATCAGTACCTCACGGCCAGCGGGAAATGCTTTAAGCAAGTTATACTTACTATAAATGAGCTTGAAAATACTGACGATATAACTGACATCTGGGATAACATTTATTACCCTGCCATTTCACTAAACCTAAACTATCTAACTTAAAACCTAACATCCCTGTTAACTGCACACTGGAGTTTTCACTAATTACTTCTTTCATTACTTCAGATAACTCTGGATATTGTTCTAAATTCCACAAATGTCGTCGTAAATGGTCGCTATAAATTCCCGACTCTTGAGTAACATTTTGTGGTAAATCTTCCAGAGTTAAATCTTGTTTAGAAATATGATATAAAGCCACCCTAACTAAATAAGGATGACCCCCAACAATTGCCATTAATTTTTCTACATCTTGTTCCGACCAATGCAAATTATGTCGCGATGCTAAATCCATTATTTGTTCTTGATTAAATTCTGGTAAATCTATCGGCAATCCCACATTAAAAGGAGACTGATTAATATTCATGGGAATATAAACTTCCGTAGAATGTACAACTAACAACCGCAACTTTTTCCAAATAGCACGACGCTTCGATTCTTCATGCCAAGCCCGCAATAATCCTAAAAAATCCTCGGCAATATCTGGATATTGAAAAACTCGATCAATTTCATCTAAACCCAACACCAAAGGATAATCTATTTGTGCTAATAAATAATTCTCAAAATAATCTTTACAATTAACTTTACTACCAAAAATATCATCCCAATAATCATTAAGTTGATTCGGCAAACGTAACTCTCTACCTACATAAGCACAAAACCATTTTAAGAACTGGTCGAGATTATTAAAAACCTCTTTATCTACTAACTGAAAACTCAAGGGAACTGTCCGATATCCTTGCTGTGCAGCGTGATGTAAAATTCTTGCCATTAAAGAAGTTTTACCCATCTGTCGCGGTGCTTTAATTCTAATTAAACCACTTGGTTGCAAAATAGTTTGATAACAACGTTCTTCTATAGGTGGTCGTTCAATATAAAAAGTAGATGCGACATCAATTTGTCCCCCTGGTAATTCCGGTTCCGCAGCAGGTAAAGGAGGGTAATGTGCTGAAGTAATACTACTAATTTCTGCAGAAGGTGATGTCTGCTGTTTTTCTTCTACTTCTGGCAAAATATTTTCCGGTGGGTTAGCCAAAAGAGTCAAAACTTCCCTGAGAATGACAACAGTATCCTCTGGCGATCGCCACTCTCGCTGTTGAATGCGATAGAGATAACCGCGCAAGTCATGGTTAAGAGGTGTATTCAGAGAAAAACCTACTCGTATTGGCAAAATTACAGGTTTACGGTCAGGTCGCGCAGACTGCAATTCTCTAGCAAGCTGCACTTGATAGGTTAGCAGCTCACTTTGCGCCGACTGGGGAGGCAAAAATAACAGCAAATAGTCACACTGCTTCAATTCTTGATGAATGCGCTGAAACCAATTTTCTCCCAGACGAATATGATCTGCTGCCATGAAAACTTGATGACCTACTGTGGTGAGTGCGGTTTCAAATTGTCGCGCTAATTCTTGGTCTGGGTCTTGACTGCGATAACTGATGAAAACTTGAGAACTATTTCCACTGACTATTTGGTCATCATCTAATAATGGTAGGAGTTCACCCAGGGGTTGTGATTCAGTTTTGGAAGAGTTTTGTTTTCCAGAACGATGATCAGCTTCCTCTAATGTCAAACCAAAGGTAGCAAAAAGCTGCTGAATTTTGCTGAGGTCTGCACCCACTCGCCCCTGTCTAATTTTACTGATGGTGTCAGAACCTACTCCAGACTCAGCTTCAATTTCTGCGAGAGTACCTCTGAGGTTGTATTGCTGTTTCCATTCTTCAATGGCTTCGTTTAGTTTTTTTAGTCCAGAAGTTGTGATAATTCGTCCGCGATCGCGTTTGGATTTTTTTTCCACTGTCTATTTCCTCTATGTAACGTTGTAGTTATTTATTTTATGTTATTTTAACGAAGATAGCTAACTTTCTCTAATTTAAGGAAGTTAACTAATTAATAAAATTTTTAGTTTAGGTTTCTTGAAACTAGACTATTTAGGCATTTTCCACTTTTACAGACGTTTTTTTAGTTTTTTTTAATTAACTTCCTAATATTCTCTACATTATATTATGAATTTGCTTAAGCTATAGAAGTACAAAACATAAAACATAAATTTTTAGATGAAAAAATTTATTCAGGGTTCAATTGCAACTTTTTTTACTACAATATTTTTTACTATTAATCTAGTGCCTCTGGCTCAAGCAAATCCAACTTTTGAGCGAGTAGAAATGGATAAAAATCAAGTTATTTTGACGGCAATACCTCTGAGTAAGTTAGAAGGAGATTCTAGTTATAAACTGATGATTTTAGAGCAGAATACAGATGGAAATTCTTGTTGGAGTGAAACTGAAACTGCTATATATCCAATTTTAGTTGCTCCTTTGGCAACAAACTCTAATTTTTCTGACATTTGTAGGCGGGCTACTGATAGTAATAGTTATTCAATTCGGGTAGATAATAATGACTTATCCCAGAACTACAAATTAACTTTAAAAAATATTGGTGATGATATTCATTTAGTAGCAATTTCCAGGTCAGAAGATAAAATTTTAATTGGTAGAACTCGTGGGCTTGCTGATGGCATGATGAAAATTTTATTAGAGCCTGGTTGGCAATTTACCAAACAAAGTTATGAAGGTGAAGTTCTTGCTCGCTTAAATTTTAGTTATGAAAGTTTTGCTGCTCAACAAGCTGCGGTTGAGCAAAAAATAGCTGCTCTTAATGGTCAAATCCTAGAAAATGTAGATGTTTATGACAATCAATATTTCTCGAAAAAATACTTTGGTTCTTATCTAAATTGAGAAACACTTTACCATTTTCATTAGATAAATTAACAATATGATTAATGATTTTTCAAACCCCAGTGCTAGTTTACTAATTGTCTACCTGTTTGATGATTTTACCATCAGCTTATCTAAATTCAGAACCTAGATATCACAATGAAATCAACAATCTTACTAATGATTAGTAGACTGACTAATCAGTATATAGGTATAAATATTTGCACAATCATACTTTCTAATTAATTGAATGACTAATAAATTAAAATTGTTATTTACATTAAACAAAAATTATGAAATCTATATCAATTAACCAAACCAAAACTGCTAACCAATCTCAATCAGCACTAAATGATTTAGAAATATGGTTGACTCTAGTTGAGATTGATTTAGTAATTCAAGAAATAGAATATTTCACAGGAGATGATTGGTTACCGCTATGTGATGATATTGATAGTGGAGAAATTTATCATAACTGGTTTATTTGGCAAGATAGAGAAGTTAGTCAAGAATGGGAAGCTTACGATCATGTTACTAACCAACGAATTATTTATAGCAATTTAACACAATTAAAATCGAGAATTGATGCTATAGAAAATCACAGAAATCTACAAATAAATAATTGAATTATGAAATAGATGGCGGGTGATAATCAAGAATATTTTTTGACAATATTAATATTTGCCGTTATTTATTATCCGCCCAGAGATTATTAAATTAATCAAGTCAAAATTAATTATCGCCAATAAATAAGGTCTCAAACCTCCTATTTTTAGGGTATAAAAAAATAAAATTTCGGATTTCAAGTCTCCAGCTTAAATTGGAGTTACTGATAACTGATAACTGATAACTGAAATGACAGGTTTAGAATTAATAATTTTTGCTTTAATACCGACTATAGCTTGGGGAATAGGAATTGTCTTTGTACAGCCTCCTGATGATTTTAATCATTATTAAACTCTCATATTTGTGGAGTAAAATTTTCTGGCTTTTAGGAAAAAAGAAACAAAACAGAAGCAAAACCTCTTTATTTTATGAATCCAATAAACTCTATAGTAGTAAACATCAAACCTTTAACTATAAATTAGTCAACTTCATAAATCCGTAACCTAAATCCCTTTTTTTATGCCAAATAGTGATGATTTTTTGAAAACATCGCAATAAAATTAGTTATGATATAATACGAACAAAAAAAGTTTCGAGGACTTGTCCATGAAAAAAAAATAAGGTGTCAAGCTTCCTTTTTTAAAGGGATGAAAAAAAATAAATTTAGTATTTTCAAGCCTCTTGCTTCAGCTAGAGGTACTGATAACTCATAACTGATAACTGAAATGACCATATCACCCCCAACTAAAAACTCAGAAATAATTCCAAATATAGAGCAAATAACGTATACAATTTTACAAAATTCTGTAGCTCCCATAGCTAACGAAATAGATAGTAATCAAGAAGCACTAAAAACAGCCTTGATGAGTTTGGGAAAATCAGGATTATTGGGACTGCAAATCCCTCAAAACAGAGGCGGTTTAGAATTAAATCAACAAGATTTTTATAATTATCAATTACTTTTGGCAAGATATTCGGGAGCATTAGCTTTTCTGCAAACTCAACATCAGAGTGCTGCAGCAATGTTAGGCTCAAGTGAAAATTATCAACTACAAGAACAATATTTACCTCATTTAAGTCACGGCAAAATATTACTTGGAATTGGCTTTTCTCAACTTAGACGTTCTGGAGACCCACCTGTAAAAGCTGTACCTACAAAAGGAGGATATTATATAGAAGGAATTGTGCCGTGGGTAACTGGTTGGGATATATTTAAGGAGTTTATTATTGCTGCTAAATTACCTGATGGTAGAGCAGTTTTTGGCATACTTCCTTTTCTGACAGAAACTACATTAAATGGTAGTATTTCTTTTTCAGAAATTATGCCTTTATGTGCTATGACTTCAACTAATACTGTTAGTGCTACAGTAAAAAATTGGTTTTTACCTGATGAGCGAGTTGTTTCTCTCAAACCTGCAAATTGGATTCAGACTAACGACCAAAAAAAAGTCTTACGGTTCACTGCTTTTGCTCTCGGATGTGCTTTAGCAAGTATAGATATTATTAATGCAGTATCAAAAACTAAATCTCTGGGTTTCATTACAGATACCAGTATTTCCCTTCAAACTGAAGTCAACCAATGTCGCAAAGCAATAGAAGCAGCTAATAAAAATCCAGATATTGATTTTGCTAAAAAACTAGACCTGAGAGCAACAGCAATTAACTTAGCTCAACGTTGTGCTGCTGCTGCTGTGACTGTTTCTAGTGGAGCAGCTAATCACAAAAATCATCGGGCCCAAAGGGTTTACCGGGAAGCTTTAGTATATACAGTTTCAGCTCAAACTACAGCAGTTATGGAAGCTACCTTAACTAAGTTAACCTAGTTAACTATTTGAGACCGTTATCAACCATTAAGCTAAAACCTATAGTCAACATACAATCAAATATAATCAAAGGCGGCACCCAGATTCGAACTGGGGGATGAGGATTTTGCAGACCCTTGCCTTACCACTTGGCCATGCCGCCATTATTACTCATAAATACTAAATTACACTATCCAATAAAATATGGCAAGTCTAATCGTTGATAGTGATGCAAATCATTGACGGCCATGTCTGAAAATGCAGTCTAGGCATATATTAAAGCCAGCTTATGATTTGAATTCTCATATCAAACTAAATTTTGTGGCCATGAATTCCCATATACCTCTACTTGTTGCTCAAATCACCGACACCCATCTATTTGCAGACCCGACTCAGGGAACAATGTATGGAGTCCCCACTGGAATCTCCTTCCGAAAAGTCTTGGACAAGTTAAAACAGTTACAACCTCGGCCAGATGTGTTGCTACTTACTGGGGACCTTTCCCAAGATGAAACCGCTCAACTAAACTTACTCAAACTTACTCAAAAGCCTGAAATCTCAGTCATTCGTAGTGGATCGACCACCACAGGGTTAAACGGCAAACCCTTTATTCCTTGGTCCAAGACATCAGGAATTACTTTTTTAATTATATTCAATGACCCATTTACATCGGCATTTAATAATTTATTTTCCCTGGTTTTATACAACCCTCTTGTTACTCTTTTCCCACTAAAAATAGGTTTTTGTTCTCCATACTTTGGTAAATCATCTCCATCTAAACAGCTTGATTGAGATGTATAGGATTCTTCTGTAATTATTACTTTTATTCCTCTTAGTTGGGCTTTATATGTTAACATCTCTATTAACTTATAATGAGGGATATTTACAAATTGTTGATTGTTCTTTTTTCCTAATTTTATCTCTTGTTTCCAAGTCTGATTATGCCCAATGATTAAGATTCCTATTTCATGGTTCACACACCAGTCTATTACTCTTTTGCTTGCTGTATGGAGATAATTTTCTACTCGACAATTTCGTTTGTGAGTTAGTTTTTTTAACCGATGAGAATTATTTTTATTGTGCTTGGTTTTTAATTGAGATTGTAAATAAGAGCGTTGTTTGTTAAAAAAGGTGTTAATTGCTTTTAATGGCCTGCCTTTAATCAAAAGAGGTAATATTCCTGTTTGATTTGTAGTTACAGCTATTAAGTTATTTACTCCTAAATCTATTCCTGCTACTTGTCGAGCTTCTGTTGTTGACTCCGCTTTTTCATATACTATTTCTATAAGATAACAGCTACTTTTAGGGATGATTCTTGCCTCTATTATTTCTGTCTGTGAAGTAGGAATTTTTATTTCACTCATGGATAAGTGACAAATCCCTTTTTTTAAGGTTTTTTTGTAAATTGATTCATTAGGATAGGGCAGAATATTTCGGCCTTTTGTTTTATGTTTATATTTGGGAATTTTTGGTCTTCCTAAAAATTTGTTGGGCTGTTTTTTCCACTCTCTTAAGGCTGCAAAGTAACTATTCCAAGCTGAGTCTAATCTTCTGATTATTTGCTTGCTAACTTTAGTTGGTAAAGCTTGATAATCGTCACTTTTAGATACCTGGTGATAAAGTTGATTAAAATTTAATTTATTTTTATTTTCAAAGAAATGTTGGCGATAATGGTAATTGGCTAAATTGAACAGATTTTTTGACAAAAAAGCCTTGTGGTTAATTTCCGACCACAAGTCATGGGATTTGGTAATAACATGACGTTCAACTAGCTTCATACCTTTATTGTAGCTGATAACGATTCAATGGATAGACAACTTAGCAAATTTACTCATTTTAGTTTGATAGCTATAGTTATGAGTAAGTTTGATGAATTTTAGATAAGTTTTCGCTTTCTGTATTTACTCCCAGAATCATACCAACGTTTAGCATCCTTAGTTGCTCCCCTAAATATTCCCACCTATTGGATAGCAGGAAACTATGAACGTTTACCGATTATGGAACAAGTGTTAAATTATTCTCCTATTTCCACAGAAAAATCTTTTGAAATGGGTGGGTGGCATTTTTTATTACTCAATACTAATGTACCAGGATGTGTTTACGGTAAGCTTTTCCCAGAAAGTCTAGAATGGTTAGAATCTCAACTTAAAAATATACAAAACAAACCTGTTTTAATTGCTTTGCATCATCCTCCTGTAAAAATTAACTCAGAATGGATGGATAAAATTATTTTGCATGACCCACAACCATTATTAAATATAATTAATCATTATCCACAGATAAAAATTGTTTTGTCAGGTCATGTACATCAGGAATTTGATACTGAAATAAACAGCGTTCGTTATTTGGCAACTCCTTCTACTTGTGTTCAATTTAAACCAGAAAATCCTGAACCTATTGTAGATAAAAATTCTCCAGGATTGCGATTATTAACTTTATATCCAGATGGAAATTATACTACGAAAATTGAAAGAACTGATACCGTTTAACGGAAGCAGTAGGGGTGGTTTCCTCCGGAATGCTGTCGCCAACGCGAACCACCTCTACAGAAGTAAAATTTTATAGACTAAAAAAAATTAGATGCCGTAGTAATTTCAGGTTATTATTTCACAGCATCATTTTTCAACTATTTGTGACATCTTTAATATTAATATTTGGTATTTTTGGTGGGTTACGGCGGAAAGTTTAGAGTTTGGTAAATCAGAATATTTATTGCCTCCTAACCTACCCTACTAGCGTGAAAATTGTAGGTGTTTGAGAGGCACGCTACTAGACCTCTCCCCAACCCCTCTCCTGCAAGGAGAGGGGTAAGAACTGCCCCCCCTTCCCTTGCAGGGAAGGGGGCTGGGGGTTAGGTCTTTTTTACACACAATTTTACCGAATAATTAAGGTTTAAAGCCTCTCCTTTAAAGAAGAAACAATGAATTAATTTTCCTTTTATTCAATCCTATCCGTTTTAGGGAGAGGTAATTATCAATTATCCATTATCAATTATCTATTATTGAATATAGACACGCTACTACACATCTTTAAAAGTGAATTTATATGACTATATATCGGCTAAAAAAATTAGCTAATTTATGAAATTAATTGATGCTAATTTTGTAATTTTCTGCGCCATTTACTAACAGAATTTTGTAAATTTTTTGGCAACCAATCATAATATTGAAAATACACAGGTAATCTTGGAATTAACTGCCATCCTTGAGGCTGCAAAATTTTTACCAAAGCTTGATAGTCCAAATGAGGATAGTCAGGATTAACTTCATCGTGAGGGCTAATTCCCCCCAAGTCACGGACACCAGCATCCAAACAAGCTAATAATGTCTCTGGTTTTGTCACTAAATTAGGAGGAATTTGTAGGGTAATACTTGAGGGCAAAACTTTACGGGCGATCGCTACAACTTCTGGCAAAAAATTTATGTCGAAAGCTTGACCATTCCAAATTTGTTGATCGCCTGGACTGTGGGGCTGTAGAATCACTTCTTGAATATGACCCCATTTTTCATGGACACTAGCGATCGCCTCCAATGTCTCCCACCAGTCCTCCTTTGTCTCTCCAATACCTAATAACAAACCAGTAGTAAATGGAATACCCAACTCTCCGGCCCACTCTAACTGTTGCAGCCTTAACTGTGGTATCTTACTAGGAGCATTTCTATGGACTTTTTGCAGCAATTTGGGTGTCATCTGTTCCAGCATTAGTCCCATTGATACATTTACCTGTTTCAACTGAGCCATTTCTTCCCTACTAAGTGGCCCTGCATTGGTATGGGGCAAAAATCCCAAAGACAAAGCTAACCTACATAAGTCATAGATTAATTCAAACCAAGCTTGTCTGCGTAGACTTTTGGGGTGTATTTCACCACTAAGAATCAAAATCTCAATTACACCCTGAGATATTAGGGACAATAATTGTGTTTTTGCTGACCCTAGACTTAACCAAGGACTTTTTCCTGGAGCAGTACGAAAATTACAATAGGTACAACTATTAAAGCACTCATAAGTAGGAACTAGAGTATAAGCAGGGCTATAAGTAACAATCTTAGACATACGTCATTAAACCAAAAGTCAAAAGTTATGTATCTGGTTCATTTCTCCTCGAAGAGCTACAGAAATTAGCTCTAAATCATCATTTGTTTTGATAGTCTAATCGAATTATTTAAGCAAAAATTCTTGGAGAATAAAACATTAAATTCAGGTATAGCTTTTCTCAATTTCGTGAGCTACAGTTATCTTTTTATCTTTTTATTCCCTGTTTCCTGTTTCCCATTCCCTGTTACCTAAAACAAATGAATGAGTATACATCACGCTTTTTGGGAATTGCTATAGTAAGTTGAATCTGTGTGAAGTAGAACCTTTTTCAAAGAGTGTTGAACTTGAATTACTAACCTTCAAAACAAAGCACAATTGGGAAAAAAAACAGCCAACCGATGAGACTTGATGTAGAAGTTTGCTATTAATTGTTAGGTGATAATTTGGGATAATTGTGCCATATTATAAAATATATATATAGCGATATAGCGTTTCCCAGACTAATGAGGTACACCTATCTTTAATTTCTATTCTATGTTAAGTGTTCCCTAACACCAACGAATGAGCGTACCAAACCCACTATAGGAATTGTTATAGAAACAAATAATGTTCACCTACCACCTAAAACCTACGAATTTTGTACTTCATCAGTATGATAATTGCTATATTGATGCCAGTCAATTATAGGCTGATTAAAATTAAGAGGGTATCTATAAATAAAAAATTAAGCCTTGACATAGGGTGGGAAACAGCGGGAATCATCTCATACTCATAAAATAATAAAATAATATTTCTCTGACCCCCGTCACCATCCTTATTGTCGTTATTTGAGGCATTTTTTATATTTATTTTACAGATACCTTCTAAAGTTTGATTAATTTTTAATACAAAATGTCTATGCCACCAGACGGAGGATCAAATACTTTACCATCACTACCTGAAAGTGAGTTATGGGTAAGCAAATTATTAAATGAACTGCTAGAAGGAATATGGTCGGTTGATGCTAATACATATCAAATGTTGTATGTCAACCAAGCAGTAGAAAAGATATATGGTTATGGGAAAGAAGAATTTTATAAAAATCCAAATTTATGGCTAGAAGTTATTAACCCCAGGGAAAAAGAGTCAGTTATCAAATGTTTATCTAAAGTTAAAAAATCGGGAAAAGAAGAAATAGAATATCACCTGACTCGCCATAACGGTGAGACTCGTTTTGTTCGCCACAAATTTTGTATTTTGACAGAAGAAAATTCTAGTGTCAAACAGATTAATGGAATCATTACAGATATTACAGAACTAGAAAAAGCCCAAGAAATATCCGCAGAAAAACACCAAGAATTAGAAATTCAGAAACAACTTTTCCAAAAAATTACTACCAATATTCCTGGGGTAATATTTGAATGTGTAGTAGATACAAATAGTACAAATAAATTTACTTACATTAGCCATGCTTGTCGAGAAATCTGTGAGTTAGAACCATTAGCTATACAACAAGATTCTGCCTTGATGTGGAATTTAATTCATCCTGATGATGTAGAAGCTTTTTGGCAGTCAGTAACTAATGCTGCCGAGACATTTAGTCATTGGCAATTTCAGTGGCGAATTATTACTAGTAGTGGGGTAGAAAAATGGCTGTCGGGAATTGGTCAACCAGAACAACAATCTAATGGAAATTTAGTCTGGTATGGAATGCTTCTAGATATTAGCGATCGCAAACAAATAGAAGTAGAAAAAACAAGATTAATTACATCTTTAGCTGAAAGTGAGGCTCAGTCTCGTTCTGTATTGAGTGCATTAGCAGAGGGAGTTATCCTACAAGACTCACAGGGAGTAATTCTCACTTGTAATGCTAGTGCTAAACGTATATTAGGCTTGACAACAAATCAAATTATCGGAAATAAATGGTTAGCTCCAGATTGGTGGGTCGTTAGAGAAGATGGCTCTATTTTATTAGTTGATGAGCATCCTAATATGATTACATTGAGAACAGGTAAGCCCTGTGAAAATGTGATCATGGGTATTCATAAACCTAATGGAAATCAAACTTGGATTTCTGTCAATACTCAACCATTGTTTCGTCTTTCCGAAAAAAAACCCTACGCTTTAGTTACTTCCTTTACAGATATTACCGAAAAAAAATTAGCCGAAATAGGTTTGCGAGAAAGTGAAGCAAGATTTCGCAATCTGCTAGAAACTAGTAGTGATTGGGTTTGGCAGGTAAACGAGCAGGGTCTCTACACTTACGTTAGTCCGCAAATTACTAATATTTTAGGATATCAGCCAGAAGAAGTATTAGGCAAAACGCTTTTCAGATTTATGCCTCCAGAAAAAGCAGAAGAATTTAGAATTATATTCAATCGTATTTTAGCTGAAGGCGAAACAATTAGAAATTTAGAAAACATAAATCTGCATAAAGACGGTTATGAAGTAGTATTAGAAACCAGTGCAGTTCCAATTTTTGATGAGGTAGGTAATTTAATCGGATATAGTGGCATAAATAGAGATATTAGAAATCGCAAAAGATTAGAATTAGAATTAGCTAACAGAGAAGCCCTGTTTAAAGCCTTTTTTGCTGCCGCACCTGCAGGTATGTCCATATTTGATGAGCAACTGCGGTTTGTTTTGATTAATGAAACCCTAGCAGAAATGAACGGATTTCCTGTAGAAGCACATATAGGGAGAACTCTCAGAGAAGTTTTACCAGAACTAGCACCAGCGGTAGAACCAATATATCAAAGTATATTAGATACAGGAGAAAGTATTCTAAATTCTGAGATATCAGGAGAAACTCCAGCTAAACCAGGAGTAAAACGTGAGTGGATGGTTTCTTGGTTTCCTATCCTGAATGGCGAAGGCAAACCTACCGGTATCGGTAATGTAGTAGTAGAAATCACCGGTCGCAAACAAGCAGAGGCAGCTTTACGAGAAAGCGAAGCCAGAAATCGTGCTTTTTTAGAAGCTATACCCGATCTATTGTTTAGGGTAAGCAAAGATGGTAAATATCTTGATTTTAAAGCTAAGAATGAAAATGACTTGGCTGTCAAACCTACTGATATCATCGGCAAAAATATATCAGAGTTATTACCTTTTGAATTAGCAAAAGAGTTTTTTAATGGGATAGAATTAGCCCTTGCTACTGGCAAAACGCAAATTTCTGAATATCAACTGACGCCAATAGGCGTGGAAGTGCAACAAGATTTTGAAGCTAGGTTTGTTGTAGTCGGTGACTCTGAAGAAGTGCTTGTGGTAGTGAGAAATATTACGGATCGCAAACAATCTGAATTAGCGCTCCTTGAAAGCGAGAGACGTTTTCGGGCAGTATTTGATTCGATGTTTGAGTTTATGAGTTTACTAGAACCCGACGGCAAAGTATTGGAAGCAAATCAAACCTATCTTCATTTGTTTGGAATTGACAATTTAGGAGTAGTTGGTCTATATTTTTGGGAATTACCAGGATGGTTACCAGAAACTCAGAGTGCGGTAGAAAAATCTGTTAATCAAGCTAGACAAGGGGAGTTTGTCCGCTATGAAGTAGATTTGATGAATCCTGATGGCAACTTATTTACTGTTGATGTTTCGATTAAGCCTATATTAGATGAAACTGGAAAAGTTGTCTTATTAATTGCAGAAGGCAGGGATATTACAGACCGCAAACGAGCTGAATTAGAACGCGATCGCTTTTTCACCGTTTCTCTAGATTTACTGTGTGTTGGCGGTTTTGACGGTTATTTCAAACGAATCAATCCAGCTTGGTCAAATCTCCTTGGATACACACAAAAGGAACTTTTGTCAATCCCATTTATTAAACTCATTCACCCAGAAGATCGAGAAGCTACACTGCGAGTGTTCAAGCATAACGTTACTGGCCAAAGGGTAGTAGGTTTTGAAAATCGTTGCCGTGCCAAAGATGGCTCCTACAAATGGCTTTCATGGAATGTAGTACCATTTCCAGAAGATAAACTCATATATGCTATTGCTAGAGATATTAGTGAACAGCAAGCTGCACTTCGCGAACGCAACGCAGCAGAAGCAGCATTAAGACAGACAACTAAAAAATTACAAGAAGCTCAAAGAATAGCTCACATCGGCCATTGGGAATTTGATGTAATTAATCAAAATGTTACTTGGTCTGATGAAGTATTTCGCATCTATGGTATAGAAACCGGGCGACCAGCTCCCACATTGCCAGAAATTAGGCAAATGATTCATCCTGAAGACCGAGAAATGCAGCAACAAGTTATAGCAACATCCCTCACCGAAGGTTTACCCTGTAATTTTGATTATCGAGTAGTTCGCCCTAATGGTGAAATCAGACATATTCATTCCCGTGGAGAACCTGTACACAACGAGCAAGGAGAGGTGGTGCAACTGTTGGGTATGGCAATGGATATAACTGACCGCAAGCAAGCAGAGGAAACTTTACAACGCCAAGAGCAGTTTCTCCGTACTATATATGATGGATTTGAACAAGTTATCTTTGTGATAGATGTGTGTGCAGATAGTCAGTTCACATATGCAGGTTGGAATGTTGCTGCAGAACGCTTGAGTGGTATTAGCTCTGCTGAAGGTGTGGGCAAAACGCCTCTGGATATTTTTGGTCCTGAGTTGGGAGCAGAAATGGAAGCACGTTGTATAAAGTGTGTGAAAGATGGACATTCATTGAGTTTTGAGGAGAACTTAAATTTTGATGAGTCTGAAAAATGGTCTCTAACTGTGATAACTCCCCTACGAAATGCTCAAGGGCAAATCTATCGCATAGTAGGTATGGTTAATGATATTACAGACCGCAAACAGGCAGAAATAGCACTACAATGCTCAGAGGCAAAATCCCAAGAATTAGCAGCACGGGAAACATTAATTAATCGTATTGGTAGTATGATTCGTAATTCCCTAGAACTTGATACCATTCTCGAAAATACAGTAGCAGAAATATACAATCACCTACAGATTCATCTATGCTGTTTTAGTTGGTATCGACAGGATGAACTACCTTTCTGGGAAGTAGTAAAAGAGGCTAAAGCTGACAAGATTCCTAGTTGTTTAGGCAATTATCCCGAATCACTATATAGTCCGATTTCTCAAAAACTGCTCAATCTAGAAATCTACAAAATCGACGATATTTCCTCCATCGATAATGTTGAATTACAACACAGACTAGGCGAAATAGGGATAGCTTCAATGCTGACATTACCCCTCAAAACCATTTCAGATCAAATTGGTGCATTAACCTGTTATCGTTGCGAAGTAGATCGACCTTGGACTAATTTAGAGGAAGAACTATTGCAAGCTGTGTGTGACAAGTTGGCGATCGCTCTCAATCAAGCTGAACTTTATCAACAATCTTGTGAATCAGCAAGATATGTCACTGCTAAAAATGAGCAGTTACAACAAACTTTAGTCAAACTAAAACGGACTCAAAGTCAACTTATTCAAGCCGAGAAAATGTCTTCTCTGGGACAACTAGTAGCAGGTATTGCTCACGAAATTAATAATCCGATTAACTTTATTTTTGGTAATATCACTTATGCCAATGATTATATTTCTGACATTTTAGAACTGATCAAACTTTATCAAAAAGCTTATCCTCAACCCACAGCAGAAATTGAAGATGAGATTGAAAGAATTGAACTAGATTTTCTAGTAGATGATCTAGTCAAAATTTTGCAGTCTATGAAGGTAGGAGCTGAGAGAATTAAAGAAATTGTCAAATCCCTGCGTACATTTTCTCGGCTGGATGAATCTGATATGAAGGTAGTTGATATCCATGAAAATATTGAGAGTACCTTAATGATTTTACAAAATCGTTTAAAAGGCAAACCGAATTGTCCGTCAATTAATGTGGTTAAAAACTATGGAGAATTACCTGTGATTGAGTGTTTTCCAGGTCAGTTAAATCAAGTATTTATGAATATTATTGCCAATGCTATTGACGCTTTAGAAGAACGAGACAAAGGGCTAACAGAAGCAGAACTTCAAGCAAACCCTAGTAAACTTGAAATTAGCACTGTAATTAAAGGGACTAAGAGGGTAGAAATTCGGATTGCCGATAATGGCTTGGGTATGAGTAAAAAGGTTATTGAGAAAATTTTTGATCCGTTCTACACTACCAAACCTATTGGTAAGGGAACGGGATTAGGATTATCTATTAGTTATCAAATCATCATAGATAAACATTCTGGTGAGTTGCTGTGTAGATCTAAGTTAGGGGTGGGTACAGAGTTCATTATTAACATCCCACTCAAACAGGTAACACAGAGTAGGGAGTAGTGAAATGATGCACCTAAATTTATGCAAAATTGTAGCAAAATTGTAGGTGCGTACTTACGGCTTAAATTCAGACTATGAAGGTGATTCAGCAATCTGTCGTAACGCACCATTTTAGCTGTGTCACTCCAGTAGGATGAAATGCTTTAATTACAGCGCTTTTCGCTCTTGATGAACCACCGGAGCCATAACCAAAACCTTGTAGTGACGTTCCATGGAACGTCCCTACTGTGGTCTACTGAAATTAAAACCGCTGTAATAATGCAATTCTCTAAAATATTCCAACAGTAGTAGTCCGAAGCTAATAGCTGAATGCTGAATGCTTACGATAAAATTAATATTAAACTATGAAAAAACCAAAATTATGTTTGAACAACAACCAGAAGCTATTCAGCAGAAAGTTAAAACATTAGCAACTCAATCACAAAAGTCAGACCCCACAGCATGGTTTGATATATTATATTCTGAAGCAGAAGGTGATGCGACACAAATACCTTGGGCACGTTTAACCACTCATCCCTATCTACAAGATTGGTTAAATTTTTCTCAACCACAAGGAAAAAGGCATACTGCTTTAGTTATTGGCTGTGGTTTAGGTGATGATGCAGAAGCATTAGCAAAACTGGGTTTTCAAGTGACGGCGTTTGATATTTCTCCCACAGCGATCGCTTGGTGTCACGAGAGATTTCCTGATTCCTCAGTCAACTATCTGGTTGCAGATCTGTTAGCTTTAGATGGAAAGTGGCATCGTCAGTTTGACTTGGTGGTAGAGTCACGAACTATTCAAGCTTTGCCAGTGAAAATGCGACAGGAGGTTATTAACTGCATCGCCCCACTGGTGGCAAGTGGGGGAACCTTATTAGTTATTACTCGCGTGCGAGATACCGATGCTGTACCCGATGGTCCCCCTTGGGCTTTATCAGAACAGGAATTGGGGCAGTTTATTGAGTTGGGATTTGAGGAAGTCCGTCGCAATCTTTTCTTATCTGAAGCGAGTGGAAATACTGTTAAACAAGCTTGGATTGAATATCGTTTTTAGTGTTTTAAAAAAAATTGAGACACAATATTTTTGTGTCTCATTATTATCAATACAAATGTTATATCAAATCCGCTCGGAATCCGTATAAAAAAATGTTTCATCTTCACCCAGAGCGCAAAAAATTCTGAGTTCTCTTCCCTCCTGTAGGGGCAATTCGCGAATTGCCCCTACGAATTCTGACTCCTGAATTCTAATTCACTATCTTAATATTATTACTGCCTTTACCTTCAGTCTTTTTTTAATCAAACCCCAAATAACCTCTCGGAGTAATCATCCAATCTTGATAAATTCCAGTAGATTCATTACCAATTAAAATTACAGTCAACATATCAACAGAAACCTCCAATAATTTATCCAAAGTTGTCAACAAAATTTCCTCGTTTTCCCGATAAACAGACCTAACAATAGCCACCGGAGTTTCCGGTTGACGATATTCTAAAAAAATCTTCACCGCCTTAACTAACTGTTCGGTTCTACTCTGAGATTTCGGATTATAAAGTGCCACGACAAAATCTGCCATTGCTACAGCAGTTAACCGCTTTTCTATTACCTGCCAAGGTGTTAATAAATCACTCAAACTAATTGCACAAAAATCGTGCATTAAAGGCGCACCAACTCTACTAGCAGCAGCTTGAAAAGCACTAACTCCAGGAAATACTTCTACCATCGGAATTTTTCCATCCCAACATTGTGCCCGAAGTTGTTCTAAAACTAATCCAGCCATACCATAAATGCCACAATCTCCAGAAGAAACTACTGCGACGGTTAAGCCAAACTTTGCTAATTCTATTGCTCTTTCTGCCCGTTGCTTTTCTTGAGTAATAGGTAGTTTTTCTACTATTTGACCAGGATTTAATAGTTGTTGAATTAAGTCTATATACAGAGAATAACCAATAACAACATCAGCTTGGCTCACAGCAGTTTGAGCTGCCGGAGTCATTTGTTCTAATTTACCGGGACCTGTCCCAACTAATAATAATTTTCCGGTTCTTCCTGTATATTCTGTTTCAGCTAAAGCAACGGCAAGAGTTGCTGCTCCTGATTCTCCTTCTAGGCGGAATATTTGTTTTTTAACTAATAGATTTTTATCCCCCCTCATTCCCCCCTTTGAAAGGGAGGAGGAAGTGGCGGGATTATCTTTTCTGATTTCTGCTTGTTTTAAAGGGGAGGAATTAGCTGATGATTCTGTGAATTTGTCTTGAAAGTTTGGGTCTATATTCTGCTGCTTTGATTTAGTTATATCCCCCCTCGTCCCCCCCTTATAAAAGGGGAATGTGGGAGCTTTTTCGTGATGTATTGCTGCTATTTTAGCAGCAGCTTCAGCAACACTGGGAGTGCCTACTTCTGTGGCAACAATATTAGAAGGAGTCGGCACTTCAACACAGCTTAATAACTCCGCTGGAAAAGTTCGTAAAGGTAAGTTTTTTTCCTGACAAAGCTCTACCAAACCTACTTCATCAGCTTTAATATCAATAGTGGCAATTCCAGCGATCGCTCCTAATGCCAAATGATTTGCCCGAAACACTTGCTCGATACCAGTGGCAATTAACTTTTTAGAAACTCCTCTTTCGCAACCAACCCCTACCCACAAAACTCGCGGGTGCCACTGCACTTTTGGTAAGTCTGACTCTGGGGAAAACTGACGCTGAGTGAAACTAATCCAAATTCTAGCCTTGGGAGCAATTTTTTCATTGGTTTCGGGAAAGCCAAAATAAAATGGATGTGTTTCGGGTAAGTGATGTTGCCACAAAGTCGCACCAACTTCTTGAATAACCTGTACAGTTTCTCCCCTAGCAACCGCTCCACTAACTTGATTCCAATTTCCCTCCCCACGTTGCCACCCAAAAGGTTTACCCAAAATATCGACACCGGGTAATTGTAAATGATGGGATGCACCCGTAATTATTGGGGTAGCGTTCAGGAGGTGGGCGAGTAAATTTGTGAGTTTATCAGCACCCCCTTGATGACCGCTACATAAACTAATGACAAATTTACCTGCTTCATCCATGACTACTACTGCGGGGTCGCAAGTTTTATCTTGCAAAAGTGGGGATATTAAACGTACAACTGCGCCAGTCGCCAGACAGAAAATAATAGCGCGATGGTTTTGCCAAATATTGGGCAGATGATTTTTCAGGGAGTCGGTGTATATTTGGGTTTTGGTAGCGGGGTTTGTGGTTTTTTGACAAGATTCTGGTATGTACAGAGTTGCTCCCAATGTTTGACAAATAGGTTGTAATAGTTTTACTGCTGTCGGAGTTGTAGCGATCGCTACTATTGGTTGAAATTCTTGGATGTTCATTTTTAAGTATTAGGTGTTAGGTTTTAGGTTTTAGGTTTCAGGTGTCATAACACATTGGAATGGGATATAAAAATCGCACCTTGTCCTGCTCCCGTAATGGTGAAGATATATATTTTTTAATTTCTTCCCACACATCCCACAGAAAGACATGGAGAGGGGGAGATAGGGTGTCACATTACCATCTCGGATGTCTCAACCAAGCACGAATTTTTTGAGGCCATAATTTCGGGCTTTCTTCAGGACGATATTTAGCATTAAACATAGATAAAATTAAAGGCATTCCCCCGACTTTGGCACTCATTAATAAGTGAGTAGCGATCGCCAATAACATTACTAGCCAACCAATCAGATGAATATAATACCAAATATGATTCATTTCCCCATTTGGCAACCAATTTTCATCTTGCAATTTTCCCGAACCTATAGATAAAATTGCTGATAGTAGAATGGTGGTATTCACAATCCGATGAAGTCTGTACCACCAAATATTTTCACCTACTTTATTTGTTAATTTTCCCAAATCATCCGATTTCGCTAAATGATTTTTACCCAGTTTAATACTAACTATTAAAAATACTAAAAATACAAAAAATAAGACAAAAGCAAAAGTGCCATGAATATCTATTAAACTCCGGTTTTCTACAGTCAAACCAAGTTGACCAAATCTACCATCCCAACTGTCATAAACCAAAAATCCTGTAATCATACAAGCAATTATCAGCAAAGCATTAATACCATGAAATAAACGAATTAATAAGGGTTGATATGGTTGAGCTTTTGTCATGATTTAATCAGTAATTAAGTAATCTATTGTTGAAATTATTAATTATCATATTGTAGGTTAGATTAAGCCGTAGCGCAACCCAACATACACCTACGTTTGTTAATGCCGGAAATTCAACAAAACATATAAAATCACAAAATTTACAATAAATATTTAATCAAACATCATCTAAAAATAAATTTAGCATAAATCAGCACAATAAATTTTTACTATTGATTAAGTCAATCAAGCTTTTTTATTGTACATTTTGATTCTTTTTACCCACATCATACAAATTTACTTTTAACTTTGAGATTGCCTCACTTTCCTCGCAACCCTCGGCGCTTTTAATTTTTGACTTACTACTATGACAGCCTGTCTTTTGACATTTTTACTACTTCTGCGCATCATAACTGATGAAAATTGTTAATGATGAAAAAACAGACATGAATAAAATAATCGGGCTGACATCTATAGCATTAATTTTAACTGCTGGATTGGGAATTACTAAAGGAGTGAATTCTACTACCAATACTTTACTTGCCGATGAATCTCATGGGGGTATGAGTCACAGTCATAAAAAAATGGAAATTCCAGCAGGAAAACCCATCCCGGAAGTTGAGTTAATTGTACATCCAGATGCAATGAAAGGATGGAACTTAGAGGTAAAATTAACTAATTTTCAATTAGCCCCAGAAACTTTAAATCAAACTAGTAACCCCAATGAAGGTCATGCTCATTTGTATATCAACGGCGAAAAAATAACTAGAATTTATGGAGATTGGTATTATCTAGAAAAATTAGAACCAGGTAGTAATAAAGTTACTATTACTCTAAATACAAACAAGCACGAAGATTTAGTTAAAGATGGTGAGATGATTATGGATACAGAAATTATTAATCAAGAATGAATAGTTAATAGTTAATATATATAGCACTACGTCTTTTGGTTAGGAAAATCAATTTTTCTTTCCAGGGAAAAAGGAATAGAGAAGAGGAAGAAATATTTTATAACCTATTTGCGTAGTGCTATAATAGTTAATTTGAACTTAAAAGTTGTGAAATTTTGACTCCTAACTACCAGCAAAATATTACAATTGAAATAGGATTCCTATATAGCAAGTAAAAAGCTCATTAATCGCCCCATATTAGTGATTTTTTTAACAAAGGCCAAAAACACTTCACTTAATAATTCTTTATAAATAACCTCTAAAAACTTTACGGACGATATAACTATAATATTAAATTATTAAGTATAGACAAATAAAAATCATGGATACACTATTTCCTAGAGGACTTGAGGATGGATTTTCAGAATAACTACGTTGGAGACATGAGGAATGCAGCAACCCTGCAAGAACTCTATAAAATTTCAGAAGAGGATATTGCTTCGATTCGGAAGCTAGGTGAATTTATGCTTCCCCAGATGGATCATATGGTTCATAACTGGTACGAATGGTTAATGCAGCAACCAGAGTATGAGGAATTTTTTTCTGATTCTCAAGTTCTAGCTCATGCTCAAAAAATGCAGCATATTTATTGGCAACAATTTATTGAAGCTAAAATTGACGATCGCTATGTTGAATCTAGGCAGAGAATTGGCGAAACCCATGCGAGAATTGGGCTTTCTATGACGATATTTTTTGCCGGGATGAGTATTTTCCATGACCTTTTTTCTAAAATCATGGAAAAAAGAGATTTAAGTTTTGCAGAGCAAGTTGGGACAATAGAAGCAGTCAGCAAACTCCTCCATTTAGATACAGGGATTGTTTGTGAAGTCTATACAATTATGTCTAACGACACGATCGCTTCTCAAAGTAAATCTTTGATGGAAATGTCTACTCCCGTTACCCAAATTTGGGATAGTATTCTTCTGTTACCTGTCGTAGGAATTGTGGATTCTAAACGCGCTCAAGACATTATGACTGCTGTTTTATCGGCGATTAATAGAACTCAATCCCGGATGTTCATCTTAGATATTAGCGGTGTAGCGGTTGTGGATACAGCGGTAGCTAATCACTTAATCAAAATTACTAAAGCTACTAAATTAATGGGTTGTGAATCTACCATTTCTGGAATTTCTCCGGCAATCGCTCAAACAATGATTGAGTTAGGAATTGATGTCGGAACTATTAAAACTACGGCAAATATGATGGACGCTCTGAATGATTCTTTTCGTCATCTAAATTTACGCATCTATAAATCAGAAAAATAAATATATAAAAATCTCAAAGCAAATAGGTTTATGGTAAAGGGTCAAGAAGTCCCACGAATCCCATTACAAATCTCTCAAGGGTGTCTCATTGCTTCCATTCAAATTGATTTAACTGAGGAGATTTTACACCAATTTCGCCAAGATTTGCTGAATCGTTTACATCAAACTGGTGTAAAAGGATTAATTATCGATCTGTCTGGAGTAGAAGTGATGGATATAGAAGATTTTGAAGCCATCAATACTACATTATCTATGGCTTCAATCATGGGAGCAAAAACAATTTTAACTGGGTTTCAACCAGGAGTAGTGTCTTCTTTAGTCGATTTGAATGTAGACTTTGAGCAAATTCAGGCAACATTGAATCTCGATCATGCTTTTGAGTTAATGCAGCAGTTAAATTCAGAAAAATATGCTGATTTAAATGAAGCAGAACAGGAAAAAGTCGAGGAAAACTCTATTGAAATTGAGGAAAATTTCGAGGATAATGAATCAGCAAAAGTCTGTTTGGATTGGGGTAAATCAGGAATATGATATTACTCGATCGGTTATGGAAACTGAACGCATAGCCAAAATAATCGGATTCGATCAGAATACAGCAAAAATGATTGCGACCGCTGTATCTGAATTAGCTCGAAATATTATTAAATATGCTAAGAAAGGCAAAATTATTATTAATCCGATTCAAGAAAACAGGCGTTCGGGAATAGAAATTATTTGTCAAGATACGGGACCAGGTATCCCCGATATTGAAAAAGCAATGAAAGATTCCTACAGTTCGTCAGGAACTTTAGGATTAGGATTACCAGGAGTGAAGCGGATGATGGATAACTTAGAAATTTCTTCCGAGATCGACAAAGGAACTAAAGTGATTATCAAAAAATGGCTTTAGTTAAGCCTTGTTTAAACTTACAACTATCAGACATCTCTGGAAAATAAATAAACCTCTTAGTCATATCAGCTAAAGAAAGAAAAAGTTACCATGATTATTTTTCCTGCCTTTTTCCTAAAAATATCTTATCTATTCCCTATTCCCTGTTCCTGCAAAAAATCTATATCTTTATTCTCCAGTGATCTATTATATCATGTCCGGATAATTAATGATAAAAAACTTCTGACTCCTGAGTTCCGGTTCCCCTCCACCGGAGGGGTTAGGGGTGGGTTGACTCCTGTCTCCTGACTCCTCCGTAATTATTTATCACTATTCAACCGGACATGATATTATATCAAATCCGGTAGCATTGTTATAATTCAGTATTGAGTAATAATTTATTGATATTTTAGAGTAGAACAGGCTTTTGTTTCTACTGACGATAGAAATTATATTACTCCGAAGCCAACGGATTTGATATTAGACATTTTTATTGTCATCAAAAAACAATCATAAATAATGAACGATCAAAATGAGACAAGCGCTTTAGACTTTTTAGATTATGCGTCTTTTGGCCGTCCCTGTGTTGGGGAAAGGGTCAGTGGAGATAATGCTATCATCGAAGAAAATAATGGTTTCGTTTTTTTGGGAATTATAGATGTTCTAGGTCATGGTGTAGATGCAAATGCTTTATCCTTAAAAATTGAAAAATTTCTCCAAACAAACTGGACAACTAACGTCACAGAAACATTATTAAACCTGCACGAAAACTGTAAAGGAACTATAGGAGCAGCGGCGGGTTTAGGTGTGCTTAATGTAAATACAAAAGAGTTGTCTTACTGTGGCGTGGGTAATACAGTGATTCGGGTTTTTGGACAGCGTTCTCGACGACTTTATTCCACTGATGGGATAGTAGGGAGTCGGATTAGAACTCCCGTAGAACAAAAACTTTATTTAACTCCCAAAGATATTCTTGTCCTCTATACTGACGGTATCAAAGATCGCTTTGACTTGGATGATTATCCCCAGATTTTATATCAAAGTCCTGCATCTATTGTCCGAAATATTGTCCGTCGATTTGAAAAAGTTTATGACGATGCAACTTGCATTGTAGTAAGGTATAAAAAATGATCTCTCTTGGTAGTATTTCTCTAACCCATAAAGATTCAATTAATGAAATGCGTAAAAAAATTCTCCAGACGATTAAATTATTAACTGGAGATTCAATTTTAGCTGCCCGCATTGCCAGTATTACTTCCCAAATGAGTAGGTCCCTTTACAACTCTTCAACTGAAGTAAAATTAAGTCTTGGGTTATTTCGAGGCGTTGGAGGGGTAGCATTTTCCTTAATTTTTATGGTCCGAGAATCTTTTTCTCAAGTAGAATTACTCAGGTCATTTTTCGATCAGGTGCATTTTCTTTCCCCGGAGCAAAACTGGCATCGAATTCAAGGAATTTTATGGATTGGTGATTCCTCTCTTCCTAGTAATTCACTGATTGAAAAAGTCAGAACAATGATTGAGGAAAAAAGTCGTAATGAATTAATGACTGAATTAGAGGAAAATAATCAAAAATTATTAGAATATATCAATAATTTAAGACAAACGACTTTACTGAAAGAACAACTCAGCCAAGAAAATCTACGGATGGGTTCTGAACTCGATGTCCTCAAGGAAATGCAGCAATTAATACTTCCTAAACCTGAAGAATTGGAACAAATTAAGGACTTAGATATTGCTGGATTTATGGAACCTGCAGAGGAAGTAGGGGGAGATTATTATGATGTTTTATATACGGATGGAGTAGTGACAATAGCAATTGGAGATGTCACAGGTCATGGATTAGAAAGTGGAATTTTAATGGTAATGACTCAAACCGCAGTCCGTACCCTTCAAGGAATGAAAGAAAAAGACCCGGTTCGTTTTTTAGATACTTTAAATCAAGCGATTTATGATAATATTCAACGTATGGAATCAGAAAAAAATCTGACATTAGCTATTTTAAATTATTCTAATCATCAAATTAGTATTAGCGGTCAACATGAGGAAATGATTGTTTTTAGAAAAGGAGGTAAAATTGAACGAATAGATACAATGGACTTAGGGTTTCCCATTGGTCTACATGATGAAATAACTGATTTTATCGATCATCATTTTGTTGACTTAGAAACCGGAGATGGAATTGTTCTTTATACTGATGGGATTACCGAAGCAAAGAATATTAATAAACAACAATATGGAATTGAAAGACTCTGTGAGATAACCTCTCTTTATTGGGAGCGATCGGCGACAGAAATCAAAGAGGAGATAATTAAAGATGTTTATCAACATATTGGAGAACAAAAAGTTTTTGATGATATTACTTTAGTGGTTTTAAAACAGAACTAAACAACTTAAGTTAATTAGGACTTAAGCAGCACAACGTATTTCCGTCATTGCGACCGATAGGGTTTGCGGAGCAGTCCGAAACGGATAGCAATCTCATTGAATAGTTATAAATAAGGAGGGAGGAGTAAACCCACCCCTAACCCCTCCCAGGAGGGGAAGAGAGGAGAAAGAAACTATAAAAAGGAGAAAGTTTTTTTTATCACTAATTATCCGGACATGATATAACCATTAGATGAAATAAACCCGCCCCAAAATCTAACCAACTACGATCAAACAATCAGGAGTTTTAATAATGAGTAAAATGATTTTTGGAAATTTTTTAGATAACTTATCTGAGTTAGGCAATAATATTGATTCTTTAGAATTATCATTTTCTCCTAGTTCTCGTCCCATTAAACAACGTTGGAGAAATAACCGTTTATCAGCTCATTTTGTTGCGGATTATTTATCTACTTTTTTCCCCATGAGTGATGATGATCCTAACAGTGAACGTCGAAAAAAACAAAGTATTGGTGCAGTTAGTTATGTGGCAAATGAATTATTAGAAAATGCCATGAAATTTAACAATGATGATTTTGAATATAGGATTCGCTTTGGCATTTATTTTATGGAAGAACCAGAAATAAAAGTGGTACTTTTTGCCACAAATTCTATCAATACAGAACAAAGTATTCAATTAAAACAATTTATTCAAGATTTAACTGAGTCCGACCCGGATGAACTATACATTCGTCAACTTGAAAAAAGTGCTGAGGATGAAAATGAAGATGTGTCAGGTTTAGGGTTAATTACTATGGTAAATGATTATGATGCTAAATTGGGTTGGCAATTTAGCACAGTTGCCAAAAATCCGGAAATTCAGACAGTTACGACAATGGCTCAAATTCCTGTATAATCTTAGTTGTGTTTTTCGTTATATTTGGCTAATTCAATGAATTTATAATATTAAGGGGAACAATAATGCAAGAGATTAAAGAGATTCAAAATGAAGATTATCAAGTTACATGGGAGCCAGAAGATTATCAAGTTAAAGAGAATTTGGACGTAATAACAGTTCATTTTAACGGAGAATTAGCTTTAGGTGGGCCAAAAGAATATCAACCAATTAAAGATTTGCTCAATGATTTAGTAGATCAAGAACCCAATACGATCGCTTTAAATTTAGGAGGATTAAAGTTTTGCAATAGTTCGGCAATTAGTATGCTATCTAAATTTGTTCTGGGTTTACGCAAAAAAAAAGATATTCAAGTGGTAGTTGTTGGCTCGAATGATATACCATGGCAATTAAAATCACTAAAAAATTTACAAAAATTATTACCAAGTCTTCAACTTCAATTAGACTAAAAATGATCTTAAAAAAAAATGGTATTGTCTTGAATTTATCTAAAATACATGATTTTAATTAATCAGATGAATGCCAAAAAAATCAACCCGAAAAATTTTAATGATTATTCAAAGCAAGAACTAGCTAATTATATTGAAAAGCTAGAACAAGAGCTAGAAGAGGTTAATGAGAAAAATGAAGAACTAGACTTGCTTCTAGAAACAATTACCGACTTTGCGACAAGTTTGGAAAATGAGATTTATACTCGCAATAAGGAAATGTCTATCTATATCGAGCAAGTAAAATTAGTCACCAAAGCAGCAGTAGCTGTACAAAATAATACCTTTGAACCGGGTTGTTTAGATCAAGTTGAAACGCGGGATGACCCTTTAGGAATTTTAGCAAAGGTATTTCAAGATATGGTGAGTAACCTCAAGTCTAGAGAACAACAGTTAGCCGATGCTAAAGGACAACTTGAAGCGGTTTTAAATGCTGTACCAGGAATGATTTGTTGGGTGAGTAACGATGGGTTTTATATTGGCGTAAATCAATCTTTAGCCCAAACTTTCAATTTATCTCACCATGATTTTGTAGGAAAAAAGTTGAATTTTTTGCAAAGTTCACCAGAATTTTCTAAGTTTATTCAAAATTTTATTAATAGCGATCAAACTTCTATATCACAAGAAATTTTAATTTATAAAAATGAGCAAAAACATTATTATTTAATGGTAGCTAATAAATATAATAAAAATCAAGCTGTAGTTTTTGTAGGGATTGACATTACCGAAAGAAGAAAAGCTCAACAGGATTTAGAACAAGAAAGAAATGCCTTTGCTCGTTTCGTTCCCTCAGAATATCTTGAATTTTTAGGCAGAGAAAATATTGTAAATATTCAACTAGGAGATCATATTAGTCGGGAAGTATCTATTTTATTTTCTGATATTCGCTCTTTTACTTCCCTCTCTGAAACAATGACTCCTCAAGAAATTTTTAATTTTATTAATAGTTATTTAGGCGGTGTTTCCCCTATAATTCGTAATCATGGGGGATTTATTATGAAATATATTGGTGATAGTATTATGGCAGCTTTTCCTAATAGAGTGAATGATGCCATAAATGCTGCAATTTCCTACATAGATCGGGTCAAAGAATACAATAAAGGTAGAAGAAAAGCCGGATATATTCCAATTAAAATTGGCATTGGAATTCATATTGGTCATATGATGCTAGGTATTGTCGGAGAATCTCAACGTCTCCAAGCAGATGCTTTATCAGATAGCGTTAACTTAGCGTCTCGTTTAGAAAGTTTAACTAAAATTTATGGTTCTTCTATTTTAATTTCTGATTCAGTATTTGATAAGTTAGATAACCCAGAAAATTATAAAATTCGTTTTATAGATCGTGCCACTGTAAAAGGGAGAAAAGGAGCGATCAATCTTTATGAAATATTAAATTCAGAACCTGAAAAAGTGATGGATTTAAAATTAAAAACTCAAACAGACTTTGAGCAAGCTTTACACTTTTATAGCAAGGGAAAATGGGCGGAATCTCAAAACTATTTGAGAAAAGTTTTAAATATTAATCAAGAGGATGGAGCTGCCTTACTCTATCTTAATCGAATTGAAACATTAAAAACCCTAGTCGATCCAAAAACTTGGGATGGGGTTTGGCATTTTACCCAAAAGTAATGCTTTGATAGTTACTCAGAAAAATCAGAAAAATATTTATTAAATAAATTACTATTTTGTCGGCTATTCTATGCTTGACATATTTTAGTTAGTTTATAAGGAATTACACACTAACTCTGTCAAAATTTCACTTTAATTACTATTTTAAATTTTACTTTAGCCGATTATACCTTCAATATATTATACAACACTTCCCGTTTGTATGAGGTACACCCTCGTGGACAAGATGCTCCCAATACTATGAGCCATATCAATAATTTATAATATAGTTTTGCTGTGAATGCTCATCATAAAAAATTGAATTGCGTAGGTTTGGTTGAAGAATGAAACCCAAAACAAATATCTAGCATCCTGCTAATAAATTTTTATTCAGCCGATTATACCTGGAATATATTCTAAATTAGTACATAATTTTTGCATAGAAAAATATCTAATGTTTAAGGTTTTATAAAGTTTTTAGATAATCAAGTAGTTGAGGATTATAGTCTAGGTAAATAATCTTTATTGTAAGTGTATGAGAACTTTTTAATGAAACAAAAATTGAGGCAAATAGCTCTAAAAATAACTTTAACAACTTTATTAATAAGTTTAATTGCCTGTCAATCAACTTCCTCCGTCAAAAAAACTAAAGTTCGTGCTGCTCATAGTAATTGGGTGGAGGAACATTTCCAAACAGAAATTGTAAATATTGGTCTGGAAAAACTTGGTTATGAGATTGAAAAACCGAAAGAAATTGACTATCCTGCTATTTATTTGTCTGTTGCTAATGGTGACTTAGACTATAGTACCATCGGCGGTGAAAAAGCACACCAAGAATATTTTAAGAATGCTGGGGGTGAAAAAAAGTTAGAGCGAGTTGGAGCTATAGTTCCTAATGTGGTACAAGGATATCAAATTGATAAAAAAACTGCTGATGAATATAAAATTACTAACCTCGGACAACTTAAAGACCCGAAAATTGCTCAACTATTTGATTCCGATGGTAATGGTAAAGCTAATTTAGTTGGTTGTAATCCTGGTTGGTTTTGTGAACGAATAATCGATCATCATATTAAAGCTTATGGATTAGAAGATACAGTTGAACATAAGAGAGGACAATACATTATTTTACTTACAGATGTTATTAGTCGCTACCAACAAGGAAAAAGCGTTCTCTACTATGCTTATAATCCTCATTGGATATCTACAATCTTAAAACCAGAGCAAGATATAATTTGGTTAGAAGTTCCCTTTACCTCTCTTCCAGAATCTCAGAAAAATATAACAGCAAAAGACACCACTATAGAAGGTAAAAATCTTGGATTTGCTCTCGATCGCCTGCAAATTTTTGCCAACAAAGAATTTTTAGCAGCTAACCCAGTTGCCAAACGTTGGTTTGAACTAGTTCAAATTCCGACTGAGGATATGAATGTTGAAAGTCTATATATTAAAGATGGTGAAGATTCTCCAGAAGATATCCGTCGTCATGCTAAAGAGTGGGTTGAAAATAATCAAGAATTGTTTGATATTACGTTAGAAGAAGCGAAAAATGTCGAAGGTATTTCACTGAGATTCAAGTAGTTACTTTACCTAAAAATTAAAGTATAAAACTTCTCCATTCATGGAGGAAAAAGAAAAAAAAGCGGTGCTGATGCGTAGGTATGATTTATATTTATTAGCGATCGCGCTCACTATTAAATAGTAAGTATTCTAGATTGTTGAGTTTTTATTTTCATACCTTGATTCAG
>JAAUYJ010219214.1_pt1 | contig 33993 bp, 16 predicted proteins | sample 7278031 | NCBI WGS metagenome assembly JAAUYJ01 (sample SAMN14350222, study PRJNA611818) | marine sediment metagenome | isolation source: surface marine sediment (1.8m) | place: French Polynesia: Moorea | collected 2018-08 | reverse complement strand
TGGCTCTATGAAGCAACTTGGGGAAATGAAGCGACAAAAATCTCAACAAAATAAAAAAAGTTTGGGGCCTTTAGAAACCCCAACTTCTCAAAAGTTGGGGTAGTTCATCAGATGCTCTCTTTTTTACGCCAAGCCGTTGACCAAATTTTCGGCACAGTAAAAGATGTTTATATTCCCATCAATATTCCAGGGCGGATAATTCTTTTTACAGGCTGGTTAAGCCACTATGTTGATCCTAACCTCCAGGAGTACCCCAGTCCAGATGGCGATAGCATTAGTATCAGTTTCAATTTCTACCAACAAAAGCTAAAACCCATGTCTTAGTGCAAGATGTGAGTATAGGCAATTGTACAATCACTATATTGACAAATTTTTGTAGTGGCTTAGCTTGTTTGAAAGTTTCCTGCTCCATCAATAATATCAGCAACTTTGTAATCTACAATTTAATTAAGGTGATTGCAATATTCCCAGAAAAACAAACATCCACATCAGTTCCTTTTAATCTTTCTCTTTTAGCATATTCTCCTTGATAATAAAATAAGTCTCCTTCTACCCGATAATTAACTGGTAAAGGGTTGGTACTACCTTCACAAAAGATAATATCTGGTTCAGGAGCATCTGTTTCTAAATGGGGCAAATTAACGTTCCAAAAAGTTCCTGATTCTAAAGGTTTATGCCAAAGTATTTCTAATACTTTTTCTGTCAATTGAGTTGCTAAATTCCAATCAATGGTTAAGGGGCGTTTAATCCAATGAGAAATAGCTACACCCGGAATACCGTGGATAGCGGCTTCTCTAACTGCTGCGACTGTACCAGAAATATAAACATCAACGCCTAAATTACCACCTGCATTAATTCCTGAAAATACCCAGTTAGGTTCTTTTTTAAGATGTTTTAGAGCAATACGAGTACAGTCTGCTGGTGTTCCATCTACTGCATATTCTGTTAAGGAACGCTTCTCTAACTGAATGGGTTTATGAGTTGTCACACGATGCCCACAACCGGAATGGGGTTCTTTAGGAGCAACAATAATACCCTCTCCACCCAATGCTTTTGATAAAGCACGAATACCAGGAGCATCAATTCCGTCATCATTGGTTAAAATAAATGTCATAATTAGAATTTAGGTTTTATTTTTTGCTAAATAAGTAAACATCGTCTTGTGTATAGACTAATTCAAATTGGCTATTTTGTCTAGCTTTTTGTTTTAGGGTTTCGATTAATTCTGGTGAACTTTCTCGCCCTGGATATCTTTGATTTAATAAGAGATAATCGAATTGGTTTAAATCGAAAGATTCTGCTCCATTTTCTGCTAATTTAATAAGAGGGCGTTGACTGAGATGAGGAGCAATATAAGTAGAAGTCAAGACACCTCCATTCTTGGTAATTTTACTGATAGCTTCATTATTGGCTTTCCACGTATCTAAAGAGACGAGATAACGAGAGGTAAAATAACCATATTTTGCTAAAGCTAAAAAACATATCAATGACCAAAGTATTATATATTTTTCTTGTTTAAACCAGCTTTTATTTTCTTTTATTGTGGTTATGACTGAAACAATTAAAAAGGGGATAATAAGTAAGGAATATTGATGCAATAAGTCTTTTTGTAGCGAATTTTGAGATAATAAATTCATCGCTAATATAGGAATAGCACTGATTAATGGGGAACAATAACGAAAGGATAAACCCCAAATAATCGGGATTAGTAATAAGACTAAATATTCCAAATTAGGTAAATTAAATAATCCTTGTAAAAATAACCAAGGTTTAAAGAAAAAATTACGAGCAATATCTGAAAAAGAATTACCTAAATAACTAAATCTTTCAAGATGACGACTGATATTGGCACTATTATTACTAAAAATAGGAATAATTAAACGAGTGCTAATCAGAAACCAACTGATACCTGAAGCGATCGCTATACAGCCAAATACCTTTTTTTTCTGCAAAAATACTAACCATAATCCCACAAAAATTACTGTTAAAGAAAAAACACTTTTACAACTTAAAATTATTATCAGTGTAGTTAAAAATAGCCATAAATTGTTATTAAAAGCAGCTAAAATACCCCATAGCAGAGCAGGAACAGCGATGACATCAGGATGAAAATCAAATAAATTAATATTAAAAATTAAAGGATATAGTAAATAAACTAAACTGATGGTTAATGCTTGATATTTAGTTAAACCTTGATATTGAGCTAAATAATAAATAGGTAATACCCCAAAACTTAAAGAAAATGCTTGTATAAATAGCAGACAATAAACCGAAGTATATATTTTATAAAATAAAGATAAGGGATAAAAAATAAAAGCAGCATGATCTCCTAGAATATGGATATTTAAAAAAGAAGAAGTAGGAGGTTTTCCTTGGCTTATTAAAAAAGTTGCTTGATCAAAAATAGCTAAGTCCCAAGCAGTTGATTGAAAAAGAATGTGTTTTAAACTACTACAAAAAAATAAAAAGATTGTACTTATTATTATTATTGCTATGGGGCTATATTTGGAATATGATAACTTCATTGAAATTAAAAATGAATGAAATACCTATTATAACCTTTTCATTTGAATTATAAAACCTATAATACAATAATGCTTCGATAAGATAAGTACAAGTCTTCCTTAACATTACTGTACCAATCCGGCTTCATTTATGAGAAAATTAGAGTAGAACTTACCAGTGTTAAACTTCTACAAATAACTCTTATAAGGAAATAATCATTTTATGTGCTCATGTATCATTATTTTATCTGGGAAAATCAAGAGTCTTTAAATAGATATATATTTTATGAAGAAATATTTAGTTTATTTGAATCAATAAGCTCCATTATTTTGTTGTAATAAAAAGTTAGCTATTTTTAATAAAATTAATACTTATGGCTCAGAATCAAAAATTATCTATTGCCAAATTACTCTTATATTTATATAATTTAAAAATATCAACAAACTATATTAATATGGCTATAAAATGAAAGAAGACGTTAATGTTACTCAAGTTCAAGAACCTATCACCAGTGCACCTACTGAGATTTATACTATTATTGAAAGAGTTTTAGCACTAGAAAAAAGCAAATTATCACAGCGATCACCACGCAATATTAATGATGACATTGTGAAAATAATTAAAGAAGTAATTAAATGAAATTATTATCAATTAAATTATGTAATTTTAGACAATTTTATGGTCAAACACCAGAAATTTTTTTATCATCTGGAAAGAAAAATACAACAATCATTCATGGCAATAATGGCTCAGGTAAAACAACTTTATTAAATGCTTTTACCTGGGTATTATATGAACAATTTACGGCTGCTTTTACCTCACCTGATTTATTAATTAATAAAAGAGCAATTATGGAAGCTGAGATAGGTGCATCAATAGATTGTTGGGTAGAAATTTATTTTGAGCATGAATATAAACGCTATCAAATTAAACGAAAATGTTATGCTTGTTTAGATAAAAATGGTACTATTCAATATAGTAAAAATCAATTTTTTATGTTAGTTGCAGGAGAAGATGGCCGTTGGTATCCTCCCTTACAGCAACCTAATGATATTATTAATCGTATTTTACCTGAAAGTTTACATCAATATTTCTTTTTTGATGGTGAACATATTGACCATATTTTTCGCAGTAATGATAAAAGTAGAATTGCTGAAGATACAAAAGAGTTATTAGGAGTAAAGGTTTTAGATAGATCAATTGAACATCTTAAAAAAGCAGAAAAAATTTTAGTTTACGAATTACAATTAATTGGAGATATTAATATAAAAACCTTAATCAAACAGCAAACAAAATTAGAGCAAGACAAGAATAATTTAGTTCAATCTAAACAACAAAATTTACAATCTCTGATAGAAACGGAAAAAGAGCAAAAAAAACTCTCAGAAAAAGTAATAGCTTTAAGTAGTAATCAGCAACTAAAAGAATTAAAAATCAAACTAGAAAGACAAGAAAAATACTTAAAAAATGAATTGAAAGAATCTAAAAAGCAATTAAAACAACTTATTTCTAGTCAAGCCTATTTAGTATTTTTAAGTGATATTATACCTAAATTTAATACACTTATTAGTACATTACGTGAACAAGGAGAATTACCCAGTGGGATAAAAAAGCAATTTGTACAACAGTTATTGAATCGTAAAAATTGTATTTGTGGACAAGAATTAATTGAAGGAAATACTTACTATGAACAGGTAAAAAAATGGATGGATAAAGCAGGAATAGCGGCTGTAGAAGAGTCAGCTATTCGTTTAGAATCTCAAGTACATGATATGCAAGATAAAGTGATCAGTTTTTGGGAAAATGTTGACGATAAACAAGCAAAACTTGAACAATGTAGAATCGAGTTATCGAGAGTAGAAAGAGAATTAGATGAGATCAGTCAAAAGTTTCGTGAATATCCTAATGTAGATATCAGAAAATTACAAGATAATTTAGATAAAATAACTCAATATATTCATCAATTACAATTAGAACAAGGAGGAATACGACAACAATTAATTACCCTAGAAAAACAACTAGAAATGAAAGAAAAAGAAATTAATAAACAGAAATTCAAAGAAGAAAAACAACTTCTAGTCAAGAGAAGAATTGAAGCAGCGAAAGAAGCAAGAGAGAGATTAGCTGAAGTGAGAAGTCGCCTAGAAAAACAGTTTCGTCTCTCGTTAGAGAAGCGTGTACAAACTATTTTTAGTTCTATTTCCTTTACTCCTTATATTCCCCGTTTAACCAAAAATTATGAATTAAACTTAATTGAAAATACATCAGGTAGGGGTGTTTCAGTCGCAGCATCAACAGGAGAAAATCAAATTTTAAGCCTTTCTTTCATTGGCGGAATTATTGATAGTGTAAGAAACTGGAGTCATAAAAATACGTTGATGGGACCTGATAGTAGTACATTTCCTATTGTAATGGATTCCCCTTTTGGCAGCTTAGATGAAATTTACCGCAGACAAGTAGCTAAGTCTATTCCAAAATTGGCTAATCAATTAATCATTTTAGTTACTAAAACTCAATGGCGCGGAGAAGTACAACAAGAAACCAATCATTATATTGGAAAAGAATATGTTTTGGTTTACTATTCACCTAAACCTGATTGTGAGCAAGATACAATTATCTTAAATGGTGTTAGTTATCCTTTAGTTCAACCTAGTCCTAATCAATTTGAATACACAGAAATCATCGAAGTTTCTAGGGATAACTTATGAACTATCCCTAGAGAAATTATTAACTTAAACTTTTGCGAATATGTTCCTCAATTTTCGTTTTCTTGTTCTCATCCTTAAGGGAGAAGTTCCCAAAATTACTACTACTGCTATTGACATGACTCATGATTTTTTGCTTACGATCATCTTTGATAACCGGTTGGGAAACGGGTTCGGTTTCAGGAGTCGTTTCAGGAGACTCTAAATTTTCAGGGGTAGTTTCAGGAGACTCTAAAGTTTCAGGGGCAGCAATCGGAGATGTTGTCGTTTTAGAAGTCTGTTTGACAGAAATATACTGGGTTCCGTCTGTACTCTGTTTGAGATGTTCGAGAATACGTTTCTTACGATCATTTATTGTCATAGGTATAATGTGTGAAGTTTTGTAAGCGAAATTAATTATAAGAGATTGGGTTAACTTTGTCACTGCTGATAACTTGAAAGTCGTTTAGATACTTCTTGCATTTATGACAGACCTATGATAGTTATAATCAATGAATATTGAGTGTTCTGCTTCTCAATATTTTTAATCATTAACAAGACTCAGAAAATGACTAGCTTTAATAAGCAAGAGCATTATTAAAGTTTATAATAGGAGAAAATATGCAAAATATTAACAATCAACCGCCACTAACAAAGCGAGAAGAATTTAGACATCCACTTACTGGATTTGTGTTTGCTTTGATTGAAACTTGGCAAGAAAATGAATTGAATAGCATAATATCAACTGGTATTAATCAAAATAATGAGGCCTAAAATTATGTTAGAAACGTTTACAAAAACTGATGTTATTTATCCTAGCTCAGATGGAGAACCTGTGGCAGAAACTTATATTCACTTATACGCTATTTTAACCACCTTAGAAGTCCTCAGACAATATTTATCTGGACAACAAGCAACGGTTTTAGCTAATCAATTTATGTACTATAGTCAGGGACTTCCAAGAATGAGAGTCGCACCTGATGTTATGGTAATTTTTAACGTAGAACCAGGAGGAAGAGATAATTATAAAATTTGGGAAGAAAAACAAGTCCCCCAAGTTATTTTTGAGATGACATCCCCAGGAACTAAAAATCAGGAGCAAGAATTTAAAAAGACATTATATGAACAATTGGGCGTTAAAGAATATTGGTTATTTGATCCTAAAGGAGAATGGATACCTGACAATTTACAAGGTTATCGTTTGAGAAACAATAGTTATGAAACCATTGAAGATAGTCGCAGTGAACCTTTAAAATTACAATTACAAGTTGAAGGGGAATTGATTGGCTTTTATCGAGAAGATACAGGAGAAAAATTATTAATACCTCAAGAACTAGCTCAAGCTTTGCAGCAAAAAGAAAGTGAGTTGCAGCAAAAAGAAGATGAGTTACTACAACAAAAACAAAAAATATCAGAAATGGATGATATTTTAGCAAAATATCGTCAACAGTTTGGAGATTTAGAAGAATAATTTTGACTGTGTTATGTTTTTGACTACTGATTACTTTAAAGAAATTATTTACTGTTGCAAAAAAAGCTCAATTGGTAAACAATTACCAACCGCTTTATATGTTCATGTGAGTGCTCTTGATGTTCTTGATTTAAGATTACAAGAATATGAAAAAAATGCAAGACTTACAGAAGAAATTGAAGACGCAACTATTATCAAATTTAGCACAGATAAACCTCTTGTTTCTTATTTATTTTATCCAGAATTTGATCATGATCCTCATCCAGAATTAACCTTAAGTATCGTCATTAATTTAGATACAGAAAAAATTAGTTATTGGGATTATAGCAAGAAAAAAAATCCCCCAATTTTGCATCGAAAAGAAACTTTCATAAGCCCTGATAATCCTAATTATGAGCTTTTTGAGCATTTAACAAAGATGGAGGAAAAATTAGAATTATTAACCTTCAATGCTTCCATTGGAACTAAAAAGGAATGGCAAAAAATATTAAACCGTAAACGCATTATTTTTGAGGGACATTATTTAGCTTGTTCTTGTCCTATTTTTGCCAAAGAAGTTGCTACTATTCAGATAGAAAGACACAAAGCAGCTATTATAAGAAATTCTTTATCTCGACCTGTTCGTTTGGCTTTAGATTTATTATTATTTAATCAAGAAACTACATTTTTTGATTATGGATGTGGATATGGTGGTGATGTAGAAAGAATTGCAGAAGCCGGCCATAAAAGTAAAGGATGGGACCCTTATTATTATCCAGATAATCAGAAAAATATTGCTGATATTGTCAATTTAGGTTATGTCATTAATGTCATTGAAGATGTCAACGAAAGACGAGAAGCATTATTCAATGCTTGGGAATTAACTAATAAAGTTTTAATTGTATCTGCACAGGTTTTAATTGATGATAGAGATAGGGGAGTAATTGCCTATGGAGATGGTATTATTACCAATCGTAATACCTTTCAAAAATACTATGAACAAGAGGAACTAAAATTTTATATTGATCAAGTTCTAGACGTTGATTCTATTCCCATTAGCTTAGGAATTTATTTAGTATTTCGAGATGATATAGAAGCCCAAATATTTCGTGCATCTCGCTTCCATTCTAGGGCAAAAACCCCTCGACTAATCACAAAAGTAAGAAGGTTTGAAGACTATGAACACCTCTTAAAACCTTTAATGGAATTTTACACCAAGAGGGGACGACTTCCTGCTAAAGGAGAGTTGAAAAATGAGATAGAATTAAAAGAAGAATTTAGAACATTTCGTCAAGCTTTTAAAGTTATTTTACAAGTTACACAAGAAGATGATTGGGAGATGATTACAGAAAAACGTCGTCAAGAACTATTATTATATCTTGCCTTAAGTCAATTTGATCGCCGTCCAAAAATGAGGGAATTAGCCCCTGAAGTGAAGCAAGATATTAAGGCATTATTTGGCAGTTATAATAGTGCCTGTCTTATGGCTGATGCCATATTATATCAGGTAGGAAATTTAGAAATAATTGCTCAACTTTGTCAAAAACAAACCCTTGGTAGAAAACTAAAAAATTCCTTACTCATTCATATTAGTGCCTTAGAAAATCTAGAACCGTTACTAAGATTATATGAAGGGTGTGCAAGTCGAACGGTGGGAAGATTAGAAGAAGCTAATGTGATCCAATTTTCTTGGCGTACTCCTAAAATAACTTATTCATTTTACCCTGATTTTGATGAAAACCCTCATCCATGTCTTAAGACTCGAATGCAAATTCAATTAAATAATTTGCGGGTTCATTATTCTGAATATTCAGAGGAAGAAAATCCCTTAGTTCTACATTATAAAGATAGTTTAGTATCTCCTGATTATCCCTTATATGAAACCTTCAAAAAACTAACCCAAAAAGAACAAGAATTGGGGTTATTAGATGACTATGCTAAAGTCAACCATTTACAAGGATGGTTAAACTGTTTAGAAGAACATAATCTCACTTTAGAAGGACATGAATTAAAATATAACTAAGTTGAGAATTGGTGTTCATGATCGATGCAATCCAAACTGAGGCGATCAGGGTTATAGTTAAAGAGGAAAAATCGAGACATCAATGTTAGCTTTAAATGTTATGGAACAATTAAGAGAAATAATTGACATATAACAGAGAAGGTTGATATAGTCTTCCGAATAGGACAATTGCTCTATATGTGGTGTGTGAGAAAAAAATGAGATTATCAGTTGTTATTCCCTGCTACAACGAAATTGGGACTATTGGCCAAGTCGTTGAAGCAATCAAAGCCTCTCCAGTCAAAAACTGTGAAATTGTTATAGTTGATGATTATTCAACCGATGGAACTAGAAAGCTACTACAATCTAAACTAGAATCTGAAGTTGATCAGGTTATTTATCATCATAAGAATAAAGGAAAAGGGGCTGCATTAAGAACTGGTTTTGCAACTGTTACAGGGGACATCGTTATTGTTCAAGATGCAGATCTAGAATACGATCCCCAAGAATATCCTTTGATGATAGAACCTATTGTAAAAGGTAAAGCTGATGTGGTGTATGGCTCTCGTTTCCAAGGAAGTCGCCCCCACCGAGTTGTCTATTATTGGCATATGGTAGGCAACAAGTTTTTAACCACCTTATCCAATATGTTTACTAACATCAATCTAACGGATATGGAAACTTGTTATAAAGCCTTTAAACGAGAAGTGATCCAATCGATTAAAATCAGAGAAAGTCGTTTTGGGTTTGAACCCGAAATTACGGCCAAAGTGGCTAAAATGGGATGTCGTATTTACGAAGTCGGGATTTCTTATTATGGTAGAACCTATAAAGAAGGCAAAAAAATTGGTTGGAAAGATGGAATTAGAGCCATTTATTGTATTTTAAAATATAATTTGTTTGGGTAATACTACCAAAAAACTTAAAGCTTAAACTAGGACGTTTAGCTGTCCATTTTGTGGTTTTTTCTAGACCATGACCTCAACCCTGCCATCAATTTCTCAATGGCAGGCACTTCTTCCGTGTCAGCCTTGCATTTTGACATACTCAAAAGTCTCGTAGAATATAATCCAAATAAGTAGTCAATAAGCTTTGATCAGGAGCAGGACAAACAACAGGACTATTGGCCAAACCATCTAAGGCATTTTGACAATCAAACTGTAAAAAGTCCTCTGAATCATCCACAGGCTCTGCTTGGACTTCCTCAGGAAACATTGATAAAAGAGGATGTAAAGCGTTATCCATAGAAGTTTCTGCCTGACTAACTAAAGTATCTCGCCATTCCTTATAGGGGACTTCTTGAATTGAATAACCCCGATCTCGAACAATATTGACCAAATCAGACAAATAAAGATAATCCGGATTCGCTAAATGAAAATTCTTACCCAAACAATCTTTCTGTAAGGATAAATAAACTATGGCACGACTGACAAAATCTACTGGTGTCAAATTATCAGTTGCATTATTCAGAGGCGGGACCATTCCCAGTTGAATACAACCTTTAATTGTTCTAGAAAAATAATCATCCGTATTAGAAACACCCGTTTGGCTATGGCCCGTCACCCTAGCTGGTCGGTAAATCGAAACGGGCAATCCACGCTGACGGGCAATCATTGCCAATTTTTCTGCTACCCATTTGCTTTGAGAATAGCCATGATCCCCTTCAGGCCCGTAGAGCAACGGCTCAGATTCTTTAACCAACTTAGCCTGAGCATAGATTGGGGCTGAAAAAACCGAAAGAGTTGAAACACAATGTACAGGCTTCCGTTTGCTGTGGCTGGCTAATCTTAATACTTCTTCCGTACCTCCAACATTAGCCGCCTTCAGTCTTGAATAGGGGTAAGTAAAATTAACCCAAGCACCATTATGGTAAATAACATCAATTTGAGTGGCTAGATGACTAAAATTCTTATCTGACAAGCCTAATTTTGGTTGAGACAGATCCCCTGGTATAGGAATAATTCTGGCCTCAAAATCAGGATTCCACAGTTCGTAGGACTCAAGTTTTCTTTTAATTCTTTGCTCTCCCTCCTTAACAGTGGAACAACGAACCAAACAATAAATATCTGCTTGAGTTAACTGCAAAAGATCATTTAATAAATAAGCTCCCAAAAATCCCGTCGCTCCAGTCAGAAAGATATGATTAGGAATAGCAACAAACTCAAATGGTACTGTTCCGGGCTGAATAGTTTCATCTAAAACCGCCTCTGCATTGAGGTCGATAATCAATTTTTGTTCAAGTGTATTCCCTTGACGTATTTGATCTATGGTATGAGCAACCTCAGCCAAAGTAGAAAACTCGAATAAATAACGAAGAGGTAACTCAACCGAGAACTGCTCCTCAATACCAGCAACAATTTGGGGAGCAAGAAGAGAATGTCCTCCTAGTTCAAAAAAGTCATCATGTTTGCCAACTTTTTCGAGCCCAAGTATGTTAGACCATATTTGAGCCAGTTCTTTTTCCGTCAATGTTTGAGGCGCAAGAAAATCTGATTGTCCACCTTGGAGGCTTTCTGGGGTAGGTAGCCCATGACGATCAATTTTGCCATTGGCATTTAAGGGCATAGACTCTAATAAAATTAAAGCCGAAGGAATCATATACTTAGGCAGTTTTTCCTTTAAGAAATTTCTCAAAGCATTCTGCTCAAGTGTTTCTGTATTTCTCACAAAGTACCCTACTAATCGTTTATCCCCTGACTTGTCTTCGTGTACAATTACAGCACCTTCTTTCACCCCTGGGTGTTGATTGAGAACTGTTTCAATTTCTTGGAGTTCAATACGGAAACCTCGAATTTTAACCTGATTATCGGTCCGGCCAAGAAAATCCAAGTTGCCATCGGGAAGATAACGAACTAAATCCCCTGTTTTGTACAATTTTGAGGTTTGATGAGCAACATTGGCAGAAGGAAACGGATTAGGCAAGAATTTTTCGGCTGTTAAATCGGGACGATTTAGATATCCTCGCGCAACTCCAACCCCCCCAATGTAGAGTTCTCCAGGAACTCCCACCGGTAGAGGTTGCAGATAACGATCTAAGACATAAATTTCTGTATTAGGGATAGGGCGGCCTATTGGTGGTTTTTGAACTGATTCAAGAAATTCAGTCCAAGTGGCACAAACCGTTGTTTCAGTCGGTCCATAAGCGTTAAAGAAGCGACAAACTTTTGACCATTTTGAAACGACTTCAGCCGAGCAAGCTTCCCCACCCACCACAATTGTCTTTAAGGAAGGAAGTTCTTTAAAGGGGAGAATACCAAGCACTGCCACAGGGATTTGAAGATGGGTAATTTCTAAATTACTTAATATCTCAATTAAATCCACTCCCTTTAAAAGAATATCCCCATCTGCTAGATAAAGCGTTGCACCAGCACACAAGGTCATAAATATATCGGAACTAGCGACATCAAAACTAAAAGAAACACATTGCAGTAAGCGACTAGAAGGCTCCACAGTGTAGTCGTTCATCTGTGCTTGAGCAAGATTACACAATCCTTTGTGTTCAATCATGACTCCTTTAGGCTGTCCGGTGGAACCAGAAGTATAAATTACATAGGCTAAATGCTCGCAATTAACATCACTATCGACATTATTCTGACTTTCTTGAGCAATTACTTCCCAATCTTGATCTAAGCCAATCATCCTTAAGTGATCACTAGGTAAGTCTTCCCCTAAATTTTTCTGGGTTAATAATACTGACACCCCAGAATCCTTTAACATATATTCGATTCGTTCCCTTGGATAGTTGGGATCAATAGGAACATAGGCTCCTCCTGCCTTGAGAACTCCCAATAACCCGACGATCATCTCCAGTGAACGTTGGACACAAATGCCCACTAAAGTATCTGCTTTAACCCCTAATTTCTGTAAATAATGGGCTAACTGATTGGCTTGTTGGTTCAATTCTTGATAGGTTAATTGCTCATCTTCATAAACCACTGCTACTGCATCTGGTGTTCTTTTTACCTGTTCTTCAAATAACTGATGGATACATTTATCTTGAGCATAATCTGCTACTGTATCATTCCACTCCACTAATACTTGATGTTTCTCCTCTTCTGTAAGTAGAGATAACTGGGTAATTTTTGCTTCTGGATTAGCGACTATAGCTTCTAATAAAGTTTGAAAATTTTGACTCATCCTTTCTAGAGTCGCCCTATCAAATAAGTCCACATTATATTCCCAAACTCCTTTGATACCCGCTTCTTTCTCCTCTAATGATAAAGTCAAATCAAACTTAGCCACTGCTGTTTCTTGTTCGATTGGCTCTAAAGTTATTCCTGGTAATTCTAGGGAACTTATGGGGGCATTCTGCAACACGAACATAACCTGAAACAAAGGACTATGACTCAGATTACGTTGTGGTTGTAACGCTTCTACTAAATGCTCAAAGGGGATATCTTGGTGGGCATAAGCATCTAGAGACGTTTGTCTAACCCGCTTGAGAACCTCTTCAAAGCTGATATTTCCCTCTAATTGAGTCCGCAAAACCAATGTATTAACGAAGAACCCTATTAAAGACTCTATTTCGGCCCTATTCCGATTAGCAATTGGTGAACCAACAACAATATCTTCCTGTCCACTATAGCGTGACAACAAAATAGTAAAACTCGCTAACAAAGTCATAAATAGGGTGGCTTGTAAGTTCTGACTTAATGCCTTGAGCTTCTGAGTCAATTGAGCATTAATTTCAATGGGAATACTAGCACCCCGAAAAGTTTGAACTGGCTGATGAGGCCTATCAGTGGGTAACTCTAATAGGGGAGGGATATTAGCTAATTTATTCTTCCAATAGTTGAGTTGGTTATCTAAAACTTCCCCACTGAGATATTTTCTTTGCCAGTGAGCAAAATCTGCATATTGAATTGGCAGTGCTTTTAGAGGTGAGGGGTTCTCAGCACAGAAAGCTTGATAGAGTTCAGATAATTCTCTGATAAAAATACCCATCGACCACCCATCAGAGATAATGTGGTGCATATTAAACAGTAGAATATGTAACTCTTCTGCCAACACTAACAAACTGACTCTAATGAGAGGGGTTTGAGAAAGATTAAAGGGTTTTTGTCCATTTTCTTTAATCTGATCTTGGATTGCGCTTGCTTGCTCTTTGGGGGTTAGAGCTTTTAAATCCACTAAATTAAGGGTTACGTTGCCCTTGGGTTCAATAATTTGTACTGCTGAACCATTAATGTTATCAAAATGAGTTCGCAAGATTTCATGACGATTGATAATTGTTTGTAAAGCTTGTTCAAAAGCATTTATCTTCAAGGTGCCATGAACCTCAACAACCCCAGGCATATTATACGTAGCGGTATTTTCCTCCATTTGCTCTAGGAACCATAACCTTTCTTGAGCAAAGGAAAGGGGTAAATAATCCTCTCTAGACACAGGCTCAATAACCCCCAAACTGAGAGGATAATTGCTCTGTTCAATACCCTTAGCAAACTCAGCCAGAGTAGGACTAGCAAAAAGCTGTTTTAAGCTGATCTCAGTAGAGAAGGCTTCTCTGACTCTAGAAATGACCTGGGTTGCCAGTAAAGAATGTCCTCCTATTTCAAAGAAGTTATCGTCAATGCCGATTTGTTCAATGCCCAAAACTTCTCGCCAGATACTAGCTAACAATTCTTCTGTGGGAGTACGAGGGGCAATAAATTCTCCTTCAACACTTCTTTGTGAAGCATCAGGGGCAGGCAAACCACGACGATCTATTTTGCCGTTGGGAGTCAAGGGCATAGTTTCTAGGAAAACAAAAGCACTCGGCACCATATAATCCGGCAGTTTTTTCCCTAACCCTTTTCTTAACTCACTTAAACTTGGAGTTTCTTCTTTTGCTACCACATAAGCCACCAGCCTTTTGTTTCCAGGTTGATCTTCTCTGACTATTACCACTGCTTCTCGGACTTGAGGGTGTTGTCCTAAGACCGATTCAATCTCTCCGAGTTCAATTCTAAAGCCTCTAATTTTTACTTGATGGTCTATTCTTCCTATGTATTCTATGTTTCCATCAGGTAAGTAACGACATAAGTCCCCCGTTTTGTAGAGTTTTCCTTTTCCAAACGGGTTGGGAATGAATTTTTGGGCAGTCAATTCTGGTCGATTTAAGTAGCCTTTAGATAATCCATCTCCTCCGATATGTAGTTCTCCTGCGACCCCAATGGGAACTGACTGTAAGTTGGAGTCTAAGATATAAATTTGAGTATTAGAAATTGGTTTTCCAATGTGGGGATTTGTTTCCTTTTCTGATTCAATTACCTGTCCAGATGTTGTAACAACTGTATTTTCAGTAGGTCCATAATTGTTAATGAGTGGAAAGGTAATATAGTTAAGCTCTGTAGAATGCAGTTTATCCCCACCAGTTAAAAGAGTCCGTAATGACAACGAAGCTGACTCGTCTAAAGACAAGACTGCCTCAGCTAAAGGTGTTGGCAAAAAACAAATACTAATCTTATTAGCAACTAACCAAGTGGTGATATTGGTTGGAGACAATCTTGATTCACGGTTGACTAAGTATAGGGTTGTGCCACAAGTTAAATAAGGATAGATTTCCCAAACAGAAGCATCAAATGCTGTTCCTGCTATTTGAGTTGCTTTATCAGCAGCAGTCACGGAGAATGCTTTTTGATGCCAAGTAAATAAATTAATTACATTCTTATGACAAATCATCACTCCTTTAGGTTTACCTGTTGAACCAGAGGTATAAATTACATAGGCTAGATTTTCTGCCTTAACTTTGGAAGATATATTATTATTACTTTCTTGATCAATTGTTAACCAATCTCTATCTAAACAAATTTTTTGCGCTTGGGTTTGAGGTAAAGTTTCCCTTAATTTTTCCTGAGTTAACAGCACTGAAACTCCAGAATCTTCGAGCATATAGTTAACTCGTTCCGTTGGATAATTAGGATCAATGGGCACATAAGCTCCTCCTGCTTTTAATATTCCCAATAATCCAATAATCATCTCAACAGAACGCTCCACACATATTCCCACCAAAGTATCAGGTTTAACCCCTAATTTTTGTAAATAACGGGCTAATTGATTCGCTTTTTGGTTCAATTCTTGATAAGTTAATTGCTCCTCTTCATACACCACTGCTACTGCATTGGGTGTTTTCTCTACCTGTTCCTCAAACAATTGATGAATACATTTATCTTTGGGATAGTCTGCTGTGGTATCGTTCCACTCTACTAATAATTGATGCCTTTCTTCTTCTGTCAATAAAGTTAATTGGGCAATTTTTTCTTGTGGATTCGTTATAATCGCTTCCAACAACTGCTGAAAATGGCCTATTGCTCGACTTATCGTTGCTGCGTCAAATAAGTCTAAGTTATATCCCCAGAAACCTTTTAATCCGGCTTCTGTTTCTTCAAGGGAGAGGGTTAAATCAAATTTTGCCGACGCTGTTTCTAACTCTACAGGATTTAGGGTTAATCCTGGTAAGTTGAGTTCCTCTATCGGAGCATTATGCAAAACAAACATCACCTGAAATAGAGGGCTATGACTCAAACTTCGCTCTACATTTAAGCCTTCTAGCAATTTTTCAAAAGGTATATCCTGATGAGCATAGGCTTCTAAACAGACTTGACGAACTTGCTTAAGAAACTCAGTAAAAGTAGCATCATTAGCAGTATTTAAACGTAAAACTAATGTATTAACAAAACAGCCCACAAGCGTCTCAATTTCCTTACGATTGCGGCCAGATATTGGAGAACCAATCAAAATATCTTCCTGTCTGCTATAACGTGACAGTAAAACAGCAAAGGCACCCAGCAACACCATAAATAGAGTAGTATCGGACTGTTGAGACAAATTTTTTAATTTTTGGGTTAAACTTTGGGAGATGATAAAATACTGTTTTTCTCCTCTAAAAGTCTGTGTTGAGGGACGAGGATGATCCGTCGGCAGTTCTAATAAGGGTGGAATATTTTTTAATTTCTCTTGCCAATATTTGAGTTGTTTTTCTAAAATTGCTCCTTTTAACCACTGGTTTTGCCATGCTGCGAAATCCACGTACTGAATGGGTAATTCTGGCAATGAGTGAGGAATTCCAGCAGACAAAGCATGATACAAGGCCGATAGTTCACGGATAAAAATCCCCATGGACCAACCATCACAAATAATATGATGCATCACCAGCAATAAAATATGATCATTATCTGCTAAACGAATGAGAATACCTCGCCAAAGATTACCCTTTTCTAGATTAAAAGGGCGTTGCATCTCCTCCTCTAACAATTTTTTAACCTCGGCTGATTGTTCAACCTCTGACGTATTTTTTAAGTCAATAACCTTCAAATGAACATCAGGTTGAGGGCTAATTGTCAATACTGGTTTTCCATCGACTGTTTGAAAATTAGTCCTGAGAACTTCATGTCTGGCTACAATTTTTCTCCAACTCTCTTCAAGGGCTGTTATATTCAAATTCCCTTCTAGTCTTAGGGCAGATGACTCATTGTAAATAGCATTGGATTCTTCTAATTGTTCTAAAAACCAGAGGCGTTGTTGAGAAAAGGAAAGAGGTAAATCTTCGCTTCGAGGGAGGGGTTTAATTGTTTCTACAGAAGATTGTTGTAAAAACGAGATGATCTCTGGTTTGCGTTTGCTTAATTCTTCTTTAAGCTCTTGGGTAAGGGCTCCTTTGGGTGCATTACAACGCAACTTTTCCCCTTCCACCCATAGCTTAATATCTTGTTGACTAAGTTCAGATAAAAATAATTGTATAGACTTCATAGTTCAAATTCCTCGCGATCTTCTGCATCTTGACTAATAGGAGATGAAACTGACTCCACTGTTTGCAGAGCCTCAATCAATTCAGCTATTCCTGCCACAGTCGGTTGTTCAAATAAACGAATAAAGGGTAGCTCTAGGTTGAAAATTTCTCTGATTCGATTAATGACTTGTACTCCCAGCAAGGATGAACCTCCTAGGGCAAAAAAGTTATCATAAACACCAATTTGGTCGATTTTGAGAACTTCACCCCAAATCTCAGTAATTTTCTCTTCTCTGGAGTTGCGAGGAGCCACAAACGCTTCTTGGATTTCTCGTTTTTGCCATTGTTTTTGAGATTCAATTGCTTCTCTGATTTGTTCTACCTCCTGCCGCTCCATCGCTATTTTTGCATAGGGGATTAAAACAGTCTGAGACTGACTGATTGTTGTTGGAGAAGATGAAGATAATTGTTCTCTGTCTGAACTTTCTTGATAATCCCTTTGAAAGCTTAAATTGTTAATGGTTTCCACAGGAAACCGGAAAAGCCATCCTGGTTCTGTTTTTTCTCCATACTGTTTACCGACTTGATTGAGAAAATCCTCTGCGGGTTGATTTCTCTGTGTAGGAATATAAGGAATCTCGACTTGTTTAAGTCCTTTTGTTTGGGCGATCGCCGCTAAATGAGCTAACATTTGATGCTCCACACCTCTTCCTAAAGCTCGACAACTAAGTAGAAAAGTATCGACTGTCATTGTCTCTTCTTGGGTTTTAAACAAGATAGTTCCTACTAAACCATAGTCTCCAAAGCGATCTTGAACCTTAACGGCTAAACACTCTAATTGCTCTAACTCACAACACTGTTGAATGTCTGTTTCAGAACGACGGATTGTTGTTACATTAAATTGATTGGTACGCTGAGTTAGTTGAGAAATTCGGGTTAACTGCTCAGGTTGACAAGGTTTAATGGTCACCTCTAAGTTTAAACCCTCTAAAAATTCCTCAAAGGTTAATGTATTTTGTCGAGATTTTTCCCGTTCAATATTTTGGCGATACAGTTCGGTTCTTTCTTCATCTTCCTCAGTGATTTTTAAGGTATCAAATGCCCAGATATGTTTTAAAAATTGGGGAATTTGTTGTTCATCTTGAGGAAGTTGCACTGTCAAAACTTCTGGACAGTTTGCTTGCACTTCTGCACATTCCACTGGATTATCATCTACAAAAATAAAACTATCTAATCCTAATTGTAGTTCTTGAGCTAAAGATTTCAGGTTATCTGATTTTGATTGCCAGTTGATGCGCCAAGACACAAAGTGGCTGAGATTCAGTGGCATTGATTGATAAAAGTCAAACACAGCCAGAACATCTTGTTCTTCATTTTTGCTGCATAAGCAAAGCAATTTACCTTGTTGTTGCTGTTCTAAGATAAATTGTTGTAAAGCTGCATAAGGGGGTGTAATTTCTATCCCTTCGGCTCCATCTTCCCCACAAATTCCTTGCCATAAAGTTTGATCGCAGTCAAGAACAATCACTTTATAAGTAGACTGTTTAAGATTATGAAGTTTACGAGCTATCATTGTTCCTAGGGCCGCAAATCCTCCAGGAGTGTAAGGAACATGGCCAACCACCTTTTCTTGGGCAATATGGTAATCTGCCATCGGGTATAGTTGCTCTAACTCGGAACTGCTAATCCAATAAACCCCACTAATTGTTTTCAACTCTTCGCGCAACCTCTCCTCTAATTGTTGCACTAGACTCGTTTGTTGTTCAACTTTAAGCCAAGAAGAAGATGATGGACACAAACAAACTAAATAAGGAGTTTTTGAACGTTTTGCTGCTGAGCGTAACGCAAGTATTAAATCTTGAACATTGCGTTCAATATTTTCTTTAATTTCTTCATAATTATTGATTGGTATTGAGTCATTATTATCCGAATGCAACCAATCTTCAAACCGTACGAGAATTACATTTGCGCCTTGCTGATTTTGAGACAGATGACTATTAGGATTAAGAAGTTGCTGAAAAACTTGGTTGTAAGGAGCAAATTCAATATTCCAAGGCAGATCAAGTTCTTGTGCCCAAAAGACTAGGGATTCTTTGACTGGCTCTGCTGTAAATGTAGCTGTGATCGCTAAGGTTTTCTGCCCTGTTCTGTTTTTTGCGAGTTTACCTTGATTTTGTAATCTTTCTAATAGAGTAAATTCTGCTAATTTAGCTTCTGGTTTGGCAACCAATTGTTCTAGAGTGCTACCATAAGCCTCCAATAAAAATTCAATGGTTTGAGGGACAAATAAATCCAGATTGTACTCACACTCGACGAGTAATTGGTCAGAGGATTCATAAACTACAAATCTTAAGTCCAGTGAAGAAGAAGGAGGTGAAAAGGGCAGAAGATGGGCTTGGAGTTTCGGACCAAATGGAAGCTCTGATGAGAAATTTTGCAAGAGTAAGGCTACATTGTAGATTGGGTTGTAACCTAACTGCCGTGGAGGATTCAGGGTGGCTACGACTTCTTCAAAGGGACAATCTTGGTGGCTGTAAGCTTCGAGAACTGTTTTGCCCATCTGTTTCAGGATTGCCTGACCGGTTTGTTCCTCTGATAGTTGCGATCGCAGAGCTAAAAAATTCATAAAGCAACCAATTAAAGGCTCAAGTTCTTGGCGATTTCGGCCTGCCACAACTGTCCCTACTACCAAATCTTTTTGTCCTGTCCATTGAAATAAAACAATCTTTAAAGCTGCCATTAACGTGGCAAATAGGGTTACTTCTTGTTGACGGCTTAAATCATGGAGAGACTTACTCAGAGCTTTTGAAACAGTTATAGATTGCTTAGAGCCTTGCAATGAATGTACGGAGGGTCGTTTTTTGTCAGTGGGCAGATCGATAAATGGAAGAGCCCCTGATAGATGTTGTTGCCAATAGTTGAGTTGAGTTTCTAGCACTTTGCCCGTTAGCCATTTTCGTTGCCAAGAGGCAAAATCCGCATATTGGATTGATAACTTAGGTAAGGGAGAAGGCTGATTATTACTATGGGCTTGATAAACAGAGGAAACCTCACGGATAAAGATCCCCATTGACCAACCATCAGTAATGATATGGTGAATGCTTACGATCAGGATATGTTCCTGCTCTGCCAATTTTAACAAGGCTACTCGTATCAAGGGTCCTTGAGAGAGATTAAAAGGCTTGTTTGATGCCTCTTCGGTCAATTTTTGCACTTCCCTTGTTTGTTGTTGCTCTGACAGATTTTCTAGGTTGACTAAAGGGAGGGTTATGGTTAGTTTAGGATCTATGATCTGTACGGGTGAGTTATCTACAATCTTGAATGTAGTGTGCAGTGCTTCCTGACGGCGTAGAATTTCTTGTAGGCTTTGCTCTAATACTTGTCTGTTAACAACCCCAGTCAGCTTAACTGCACCGGACATATTATAGGTATTATTTTGTTGTTCTAATTGTGCCAGTAACCACAGTCTTTGTTGAGCAAAGGATAGAGGCAGGTTTTCACGGGATTGAACAATAGGGATAGATAGGGCAGTTTTCGAGTTTTTCTGTTTGCTTTTTCTCTTTGCGATTAAACGCTTCATTAACAAAGCTTGTTGTTGGGGGGTTAAACTAGAAACATCCCCTGCTGTTTTGCTCGATCCTTTATCAGTCTTTGATAACTGATTAGTTTCATTTTGAGCAGATAATTGAGATTTTTTGGGTAAATTTAACAAAAATTGTTCTAAGGGAGCGACATCAAGAGACGAAACAAATTCTAAGGCGGCTTGTCGTGACTCTTGAGATATTCGTTCATATAAAGCTCTATCAGTCAACAAATTACCCAATGCCTCTTTCCACGGGGTAATGTCTTGTTCGGGTAAAACGGCAATGGGCAACATTCTTTCATCGAGTTGATCTGTATATTTTTCAATTGGGTTGACAGGTAACAAATAATCAACTCCTAGTTTTGCTTCAGGTAAGCCTCCTACATTACTCGCCAAAACAGGAATACCACGAAGCATCGCTTCTACAGTTGCTCTCCCAAATGTCTCTATCCAGAGGGAAGGCATCAGTAATATTCTAGTTTTGCTGAAAAAATCATCAATACAATAACTGTTAGGTAGCCAATGTATATTTGCCTGGGAGTCAATGGCATCTCGTTCTTTTTGGGTTGTTCCCCAGCCACGAAGGGCTGCAAATTGGATATTAGGAAAGGCTTTTGCTAGTGATAAGAAAATTGGAAATCCCTTATAATCACAAACGTTCATCATTAAAACATAGCCTTGATCAAAACTGCCATGGTTAGGAAATGGAGTCTTGCCAAAGCGAGGAGGGCGGTTAACAAATACATTAAATCCACTCCACTTTTTTATATATTCAGCTACAAAATCGGCACAGGTTAATATGGCGGCCGTTTGTCCGATAATTTTAGTTCTTTCTTCTCCTGGATAATAACTTGCCGGTCCAAAAGGAAGCATTTGAATTGTGTTACAAATATAAATAACCCGATCTCGACTGCTTTGCAAAGCAGCCAGCAATAAATTTTGACTCGCATCTTCAGCCGAGACAATTACCCAATCTGGTTGAAAATCTTTCGTTTGTTCTATTAAATAATCTCTGAGGTTAGAAGAATCCCTAACGGCATGAACTTCGATGTTATTAAGGTTAAAGATAGTAGCAACATCGCTTTGAGTCAACTCAAGCCCTTCATCCACTAATGTTTGTATAAATTCCTCATGTGTAACTTGACTAGGGGTTGTCAAAGCAGGAGCAACTAATTTGATAACATTGTCTCTAGCAGCTAGGGATTCAGCTAGTGCTTGAATAGTTTTGTTAGCTCCTCCATCAATCCTTCTGTAAGGATTGTTCATTGTGAATAATAGTTTCATTTTTTTGTGCCTCTTGACTCAACTACAGGTAACTACTCATCATCCATCAATGCTGCAATTTCACTCTGGGAAAGTCCCTGCACTTCTTTAATCATCTGCTCTGTGTCTTCTTCTTGTTCAAGCATTTTTTCGGTAATTGCTATACTCATTGTCGCTACCGTCGGGGTGTTGAATAAGATCATCAATGGCATATCTACCTCGAAGTTGCTGCGAATCCTAGAGGCGACTTGAGTCAGTAATAAAGAGTGTCCACCTAATTCAAAGAAGTTATCATAAATCCCAATTTGATCGATCTTGAGCAGTTCTTGCCAAATCGTTACCAGTTCTTCTTCTATAAAGTTGCGCGGTTCAACAAAGGTTTCTCCAGAATCAAGTTTGTTCTGATTGAATTTAGATAACCCACGACGATCAACTTTCCCGTTGGGAGTTAATGGCAATTCTTCGAGGGTAACGAAAGTTGAGGGAGTCATGTAATCTGGTAGCTTTTGTTGCAAGAAATCTCGCAATTCTCTGGTTGATTCAACCGCTTCCTGACAGACGATATAAGCTACTAATCGCTTATCTTTGTTTTGGTCTTCTTCCGCTAGAACAATAGCCTCACGAACTTGAGGGTGTTGTGTTAAAACGGCTTCAATTTCCCCTAGTTCTATCCTAAAGCCTCTAATTTTTACTTGATGGTCAATGCGACCTAAATATTCAATATTTCCGTCTGGTAGATAACGGGCTAAATCACCGGTTTTATACAATCTTGAGGTTTTATCGTCCACTGTAGAGTCACCAAAGGGATTTCTAATGAATTTCTCTGCTGTTAATTCTGGACGTTGCCAATAACCTCTTGCCAATTGTACTCCCCCGATATGTAGTTCTCCTGCTACTCCCATAGGAACAGGCTGGAGATAGGAATCGAGGATATACATCTGAGTATTAGCAATTGGACGGCCGATGGGTACTTTTTCTAGGGGGTGGTTTGGTTGACATTGCCAGTGGGTAACATCAATAGCGGCCTCTGTTGGTCCATAGAGGTTGTGTAATTCACAGTTTAAGCTCTCAAAAAACCTTTGTTGAAGGTCGTAAGGTAGAGCTTCTCCGCTACAGATGACTCGTTTTAGACTCTGACAAGCCTCTAATCCTTGTTCTTCTAGGAATACTTGCAACATTGACGGGACAAAGTGTAGGGTTGTAATCTTCTGCTCGGCAATTATTTTCACTAAGTAATGGCTATCTTGATGTCCTCCGGGTTCTGCAACAATTAGGGTAGCTCCAGTGATTAAAGGCCAGAAGAATTCCCAAATGGAAACATCGAAACTGAAGGGGGTTTTTTGCAACACGCGATCGCTTTCATTTAACTGATAAGTTTCTTGCATCCATAGCAAACGGTTTACCAGTCCCCGATGAGTATTCATAGTTCCTTTAGGTTTTCCTGTGGAACCGGATGTATAAATCACATAGGCTAGGTTCTCTGTTTCAACTTGTTTAACTAAGGGTTCTGAAGACTTTTCCTTTTCTATTTCCCATTCACTATCTAAACACAGAAGTTGTCCTTCAAAATTAGATAAGAGATTGACCAATTTTTGTTGTGTTAATAGTATTTTTACTTGAGAATCCTCTAGCATATAAGCGAGACGCTCTGAGGGGTAGGTTGGATCAATCGGCACATAAGCTCCCCCTGCTTTGAGTATTCCTAACAAGCCGATAACCATTTCTAGAGAACGTTCGACACAAATCCCTACTAGGACTTCTGGACCAACACCAAGTTTTTGTATATATTTTGCTAAATCAGTCGCTCGATTATTTAATTCTTTATAGGTTAATTCTTTTCCTTCAAATACAACTGCTATGGCATTGGGTGTCTTTTCTACCTGTTCTTCAAATAACTCATGAGTACATTTATCTTGAGTATAGTCTTTGTAAGTCTGGTTCCACTCCACTAATAATTGATGTTTTTCTACTTCTGATAATAGGGAGTATTGAGAAATCTTTTTTTGAGGATTTTTAACAACTTCTTGGAGCAAAGAACGAAAATGCTCACTCATTTTTCTGATGGTTTCTTCTTTAAAAAGATCAGTTTTGTACCTCCACATTCCACTTAGTTCTTCAGACAAATTAAAGACCATTAAGTTTAAATCTAAATTGGCTCCTCTTGGACCTGATGTTAAAGTTTCCTCTATTAGATATTCTGAGCCAGTTTTTTGCCCATAGCTATGACGACGAATTTGCTCCCAAGCTATTCCAACTTGCACAATTGGGGGGCGACTAATATCATGAACTGGTTGGAGTCGTTCAACTAATAGGGTAAAGGGAAAGTCTTTGTTTTCCATAGCTTCTAAAACCACTGGGCGAATACGATGGAGCAATTCCCTAAAGGTTGGGTTTTCTGAGAGTGCAGTTCGCAAGACAACTGCGTTGGTAAAATAACCAAAAGTGTTTTCCAATTCAGCTTGATTGCGATTGACTACGGCTGAGCCGATGAGAATGTCGTCTTGACCTGTATAGCGATACAATAATATTTCAAAGACTGCTAAAATGGTCATGTAAAGGGTTACGCCATTAACTTTTGCCAATTCTTTTAGTTCAAAAGTCAATTCCTTGCCCAAACTAAACGATAATTTTTTCCCTTTATAGGTTTGTATGGGCTGCCGTGGGTAATCAATCGGCAAGTTCAAGGCGGGCAATTCCCCTGCTAACTTTCCCTTCCAATATTTCCAGAGTTTTTCTCCCGTTTCCCCTGCCAGCATATCATGTTGCCATTTAACATAATCACTATATTGAAGGGCGATTGGGGGTAGGGATACTTCAGTGTTAGACCTGATCCCATGATAGATTTGACGAAGTTCGTTGATCAGCAATTCAACGGACCAAAAATCAAGGGTAATATGATCGATAACTAGGATGAGTATTGGTGTTTGTTTTACAGGTGGATCTTGAGTGGAAGAGTCAATTAATACACTAACTCTTATGATAGGCCCCTGCTCTAGATTGAAGGGAAGATCAGCTTCTTGATCGAGCCAGTGGTCTATTTCTTGCTGAGTCCAATGAGATACGTCAACCTGGTTTAACTTCAGTGGCATCTCATCATGAACCTTCGCCATTGGTTGATCATTATCCATGAAATAGGTAGTCCGAAGCACTAAATGCCTTTCAATGAGTTTATTAAAAGCTTCTTGTAGGGCTTGAATATCTAAATCTTTGTGAAGACGAGCTACATAGGCTGCATTATTAACTGCACTTTCTGATGCGAATTTATATAGGAACCAGAGGGGACGCTGACCATAAGCTAAAGGATATTTCTTTTTGCTCTGCTGAGCTTTTTCTTGTATGAGCTTAGCTAATAATTCTCGCTTTTCCTGTGATGACAAATTATTTAAGTCTTGAGATATATGACTCATGAATCAGCCTCCGAGTTGGATAACATAGTTTTCAGTAAATTGTCTATTTCTTGATCGGATAAGTTTTCCAAATTTTTTAGTATCTCTTCATCTTCTTCTGAAGATGGTTCGGTTTTTTCATAAGTTTTGTTAACAATAGTTGGAGCAGAAACAGGATTTTGGTGCATCCGACTCCAATCCTCATCTAAATAGGTTGCTAGGTCTACAATATTGTTGTCTTCCATGAGTTTAACAATGGAAATTTCTAGGTTTAATTCTTTTCTAATCTGATTTCTGAGTTCGATAGCCATCAAGGAATCGAGCCCCATAGTGAGTAAAGGTTGTTGGACTTCGAGTTGGGATTCAACTACTCCTAGTGCTTTAGCAATCTTTTCCTGTAGATAAGTAACCAAAAGGATGTGGCGATTTTGAGTTTCGGTTTCGCACAATTTTTGGAAAATTTGGTTAGATTCTTCTGGTGTCTGCTCTTTTTCCTTGTTCAGGTTAAGGTTAATTTCTTCTAGTAATCGCCCTTTGTTTTTTATTTCGTAAATTTCTTTAAAGGTTTTCCATTCAATATCTGCTACTGTTACTTGGACATTGGTTGGTTTAAGAAGATAATCTAGCGCAGCAAGAGCTAATGGAGGGCTTAATGTTTTCATCCCCATCTGAGCCAACCAATTTTGAGCTTTTTCTGAAGCCATACCTCCATTAGCCCAAGGTCCCCAATTGATGCTTAGGGTTGGTTTCCCTAATTGACAGCGATAATGAGCTAAACTGTCCATAAATTGATTGGCTGCTGCATAATTACTTTGTCCAGGGGAACCGAATAAGGAGGAAACTGAGGAAAAGAAAATACAGAAGTCGAGGTCATGATTCTGAGTTAATTGATGTAAATTCCATGTTCCTTCCACTTTGGAACACAGCACTTTTTCAAATCTTTGCCAATTTTGCTCTAACAAGATGCCATCGTCTATTGTTCCTGCTGCATGAATAATTCCTTTTAAGGGAGGCATTTGGGTATTTATGGTCTCAAAAACTTGACCAATTTCTCCTTTATTACCTACATCTGCTGCGATAATCTCAACTTTTACACTTTGTTCTCTTATTCGATTTAATATTTTTTGAGTCTCGGTTGATGGGGTACGTCTACTGATTAAAACTAAATTCCTCGCTCCTTTTTCAACCATCCACTGGGCTACTTTTAACCCTAGTGCCCCTAATCCTCCTGTAATTAGATAGGTTTTATCTGATCCTAGGGAAAAGATTTGATTGGCAGTGGTTAGTTGTTTTTGAACTAAACGAGGTACATATCTGTTGTTGTTACGAAAGGCAATTTGATTTTCTCCTTGGTGATTTTCGATTTCTAATAGCAAGTTATCGACTTCATTTTCTGTTCTATTTGTATCTATATCAATCATTCCTCCCCACCATTTAGGAGACTCTAGAGCTATCACTTTGCCCATTCCCCACAAGGGAGATTGGGCGATCGCTAAAGAGGTTTTTTGAGGTAAAATTGCTTGAACACCTTGTGTTACTAACCACAGTTTAGGGGGCTCTTGAAGGGCAATTTCTTCTAAAGTCTGTAAACTATAGAGGAGACTTGCACAAGTTAAATTTTGGGCTTCTTGGAGGCTTTCTAAATTGAGTTTTTCTGTTGTCTTTGTTTCTAAAGCCCAAAGATGGATAATTCCTTTCCAGGATAAATCTGAGGAGATATTTAAGTCTTGCCAGAGCTTTTGAAAGTTTTCTTTTTGACTGGGATTAATATCCCATCTATTGTTTTCATGATGATAACTTTCTCCGACGAAAACTAAATAAGATTCATCTCCAGATAAAGCTAATTTCTCAGCAATTTTCTCTCCTAATCCTTGGCTATCAGCAAAAATAACCCATGCTCCTGATTCGCCATTTTTTGTTTTAGTTCCAATTTTTCTTGGTTGCTGTTTCCATTGAATTTCATAGAGTAAATTTTGAATATCTGATACTTCTATTTGCTGTTGCTGTTGCTGTTGTTGAGCTAATAGTTGTAATAGTTTAGGAAGTAATTGGACTTCAGCTTCTGATAGTTTTCCTGTTTGTTCTAAGCTATTTTGTAACTTCTCAAGGTTATCTATTTTGAAATAACTATTTTTGTTGTCTGTTTTTAGCCAATATCGCTGACGTTGAAAGGGATAAGTTGGTAAGTGTACTTGATGATGAGAATAATCTTGTTCAAATCCACTCCAGTTAGGTTTTATTCCTTGAATATATAATTGTCCTAAACTCTCTAGCATTTGTTGCCAATCTGTTTTCAATGGGCGCAAACTAGGCAACCAAACCCCTACATCTTCTGGTACACATTGCCGCCCCATTCCTAATAAAATCGGTTTAGGTCCAATTTCTAGGAAAATTTGAGGTCCTTTTTGCTGCAAGGTTTTCATACTCTGAGCAAATCTAACTGGTTGGCGAATATGACTTACCCAATATTCGGCTGTAATCATGTTCTCGTCTACCAGTTCCCCGGTAAGATTGGATATGAGGGTTATTGAGGGGAGATGGTAAGTTATTTCAGAAGCTACTGCTTTAAACTCTGGCAAGATGGGTTCCATTAAACAAGAGTGAAAAGCATGAGAGACTTGTAGGGGTTTGATTTTAATCTTTTGGCTTTCTAAAGTAGGAATAATCATGTCAATGGTTTCCCCTTCTCCAGAAATGACCACACTTTGAGGACCGTTTAAGGTGGCAATGGATATCTTGTCACTGTGGGGAGCAATTAACTCTTGTACCTGGGTTTCCGATGCCATTAAAGCTACCATTTTGCCACCAGATGGCAACTGCTGCATTAATCTTCCTCGATGAGCAATCAGTTTTAGTCCATCTTCTAAGCTAAAAACCCCAGCGATGCAAGCGGCTACATATTCTCCTACACTATGCCCCATGACTACATCGGGTTCTATTCCCCACGCTCGCCATAATTGAGCTAAGGCATATTCAATGGTAAATAAGGCGGGTTGAGTATAACCTGTGTCATGAATGGATGAGTCTTGCTCATTTTGAGGGTAAATAATTTCTAGTATACTTTTGTCTAAATAGGTTTTCAGGATTTGATCGCAACGATCAACTGTTTTTCTAAAGGTTGGTTGTGTTTCATACAATTCTCTCCCCATGTTCACGTATTGCGATCCCTGCCCTGTAAAGAGAAAGGCAATTTTAGGGGGTTTTCTCGACTCTAATTTTCCTGTGAGGCAATTATTGTCTGCTTGCTTGGCAAAAGTGCCTAATTGTTCTTGCAAATCTTGGGACGTATTTGTAACAATGGCGAGTCGATGGTTGAATTGCGATCGCCCAATATTGGCACTAAAACAAACATCTGCTACTGAAATATCTGCATGAGTTGCGAAAAGGCTTTGATAATGACTCGCCATCTCTGATAAGGCGGATTCTGTTTTTGCTGAGAGGGTGAGGAGATGATAGGGACGTTTGGGGACTGTAGTCTTATCCCCTGTTTCTCTGGTTTGGGGGGCTTCTTCTAGAATGAGATGACAATTGGTTCCCCCAAACCCAAAACCACTAATACCAGCAAAGCGTTTTTCTGAAGTGGTTTGCCAAGGTTCACATTGTTGAGGAATTTTTAGGGGTGTATTGTTTAGAGAAATATAGGGATTAAGTTTTTGAAGATGTAGATGAGGGGGAATTTTTTTATGGTGCAAGGAGAGGACAACTTTTATTAAACCTGCAATGCCTGCGGCTGATTCTAGATGACCAATATTGGTTTTGACTGAACCAATCCAACAAGGTTGATTCGGCTCGCGGTTTTCCATCAAGACTTTTTTGAGGGAGTTAAATTCTTGGGGATCGCCGAGAGGAGTTCCTGTTCCATGGGCTTCAAGGTAACTAATTTGGTTGGCACTTACCTCTGCATTTGTCAATGCTTGACGAATCACTGCTTGTTGAGAGGGTCCATTGGGTGCGGTTAATCCATTGGTTAAGCCATCTTGATTAACTGCGGAGCCTCTAATAATGGCGTAGATAAAGTTATTATTTTGGAGAGCGTCTGAAAGTCTTTTTAGCACTACCACACCACACCCCTCACCTCGCACATAACCATCGGCAGAGGCATCAAAGGTTTTGCAACGACCTTCTGGTGACATCATCCGTGCTTGGGATAAGGCGATTGTTCCTTCAGGGGATAAAATGAGGTTAACTCCACCTGCTAAACACAAATCCGATTCGTGAGTCTGTAAGCTCTTGCAAGCATAGTGCACTGAGACTAAGGATGACGAGCAAGCGGTGTCAATAGCTAGGCTAGGTCCCTTGAAGTTAAAGTAATAAGACAACCGATTAGCGGCAATGGACAAACTACTTCCTGTCCCACTATAGGAACTAATCACTGATTCGTCTTTTGCGCTCAGTCTTCCATAATCACCATTGCTAACTCCTACGAACACTCCTGTTTTACTGTTAGCCAATGTTTCGGGGACTAACCCACTGTTTTCTAGGGCTTCCCAAGCTACTTCTAACACCAATCTTTGTTGAGGATCAATATATTCGGCTTCACGAGGGGAAATGCGAAAAAAGCTTGCATCGAATTTGTCAACATCCCGTAAAAATCCACCCCATCTTGTATTCATCTTAGCTGGTGTGGCTGGGGCTTCACTGTAATACGACTGAATATCCCAACGATTTGAGGGGACTTCTGTTATAGCATCAACTCCATTTTCCAACAATTTCCAGTAATCTTCAGGGTTATTAGCTCCGGGAACACGACAGCCCAAACCAATAACTGCGATGGGTTCGACCATGACTTAATTCCTCTAATTTTTCAGATTCATCTGTTCAACACTACTTAATACCTACACTCTAAACCACCACAATTGTGCCTAACACCAGCCCAATCCTAGGCTTTCGGCAGGGTCTAATTTTAACTAAATGGGAGTGTAGTGAGGCCACTAGCCTGGCCAACCCATGATGATTATAACATTAACTTAATCTAACTCAAATGTTCAGCTAATGCTGCAATAGTTGGGTAATCAAAGAGTAAAGTAGGATCGAGATCGTTTTTAAGCCATTCCTGTAAATCTCCGGTTAATATAACGGCCGCCGACGAATCTAGGCCATATTCATTAAACGATACTTGAGGATCGAGCTCGTTGGGCTCAATTTCTAGAAGTTTAGATAAGTAAGAAATCAACCAAGCCTCAATATCTTCATAGTTATGGTCATTTTGTATGCTATTTTGGTTCATTTGCTTTCAATCCTGAGAATCTTTACTTTAGCTATAATAATAATATCTAAACGGTTAAACTTGTTTTTATTCAATCATTGCTTTAGAAGGAATTTTAACATCCCAAACCAAATTGAAAAATTGTATAATTTGAATAAACCAGTAACCTAATTCGATTTGCCATTATTTTAAACCAAAGTTAGCCGATTTAGGAAATGCGTGGTGATTATTATGCCATGATGATTGTGCTAAAGCCTGTGTAACTTTCCTTTTGGACAGAAAGTGTTGTTTGAAAAGCCTTATGAGCCAAGTACCTCTGATAATCTACTACAATTCCTAGTCCATTACAGAGAATCATTAGTAAAAATAACCCAATTTATCAAAAAAATACTGGTCAACTAATGATTTGGTGTATTGCAATCACTAAACCTATCAAAAAATTAGGTTAATGGTTGTAATAAAACGTCTTTTAAAGTCTCCCAAATCGGGACTTGATACATATAAGGGTAGTTGTACATTTGAATTAGTCATAGGTGAATAAATTTATGAGCTTTATAGTTTTAAGTATTCCCAAAAGCTCTAAAAAAATTAGCACTTATGCTTTTACCAAACATGGACTTTTTGAGAGTAAACCGTCCACCATATTCTTTAAAAACTGCTCTTTGCAGCGATAACGTTGGATTTTTCCACTAGAGGTTTTAGGAATGGTTGCGGTTCTGATTAACATAACTTCATGAACTTGCAAACCATGGTGTTTGGCTACTGCTTGGCGAATGGCTTTTTTAACTTCTTCGGAGTCGAGTTTTCGTAAATGGGCTCGCTCTATTTCTTGGAGAATAATTAATTTTTCATTCCCTGCATCACCAATGGTAAAAGCAGCCCCACAACTAGGGCGCAAAGCGGGATGACTTTCCTCTACTGTTAATTCAATGTCCTGGGGATAATGATTCCGTCCACGAATAATAATGACATCTTTGAGTCTTCCTGTGACAAAGAGTTCTTTTTCTGAGGAGAGGAAGCCTAAGTCTCCTGTTCTTAAAAAGGGTCCTTCTTGGGTATTCCATAAGTAAGTTTCAAAAGTCTCTTGGGTTTTGTGCGGTTGTTGCCAATAGCCTCTAGCAACGCTGTCTCCTGATACCCAAATTTCCCCTACTTGATTCTCATCACATTGGGTTAAGGTGTGGGGGTTAACAATTTTTACTGTTTGTCCTAACCATTCTCGGCCACAACTGACTAGGGTTCGACTATGGGGTTGTTCTTTGCTCACCTCAACAACTTGATTTTCTTCTAAGGCTTTTTCGTCTATGGTTTTTAGCTTGGGCGCATGAGAAGCCATGCCCCCGGTGATGAATAAGGTGGCTTCAGCCATGCCGTAACAAGGATAAAATGCTTTTTTGTCAAAACCACAGGGAGCAAATTTAGCAGCAAAGGCTTCCAAGGTTTCAGCCCTGATGGGTTCGGCTCCTGTAAAGGCAACTTTCCAGCTACTAAGATCAAGGGTTTTAATTTGTTCATCAGTAATTTTACTAACACACAAATCGTAAGCAAAGTTGGGGCCGCCGCTTGTGGTGGCTTGGTATTGAGAAATACCTTGTAACCAGCGATAGGGTTTTTGTAAAAAGTCTACAGGAGACATTAGAGTACAAGGAAACCCTACATATAGGGGTTGTAAGACATTACCAATTAATCCCATATCATGAAATAGGGGCAACCATCCTAAACCTCTACTGGTGTGATTATGTGCAAAGGCTTGTTGAATTGTGGATAGGTTATGGATTAAGTTACCATGACTTACCATCACTCCTTTGGGATTGCCTGTGGAACCAGAGGTATATTGTAGGAAGGCGATATGGTCTTTTTTGACTTCTATGGGTAAAAATTTCTGGGCATTAAGTCTTTGAGGTAGATTATCAGTGGTTAACCACTGAAGACTGCTTAATTCTGGATAATTAATAATACTATTTTCTAAATTTCTTTGAATGGTGGTAGTGGTTAAGACTTCTTTGGCTTGACAGTCATCAATGATGGCTTTGAGTCTATCAAGGGATTGATTACGGCGTGGAGGATAAATGGGAACTGCAATGACACCGGCATAGAGACAGGCAAAGAAGGCAACGATAAAGTCGATACCGGGAGAATACATCAGCAAAGCTCTTTCCCCTTCTAGTTGATTCTTATGGAGAATAGCCGCTATCTCTCTGGCTTTTCGGTCCAATTGTCCATAGGTTAGGGAACATTGCTCTGTTTCCCCCCGTTCCAAGAAGGTGTAGGCTATTTTGAAGGGTTGATAAGTGGCTCTTTCTCGGAGAATACTAACTAAACTTTCTTCGGGAAGGGAAAAGGGATATTCTTTAAGCTGATACATTATCGATGACCTCACACACACAACACAGATTCGAGTTTAACGCTGTTGGCCTCGATAATAAAGGTAAATAGTAAAGAAAGAGTCAAGGTCCGTGTTGACCAAAAAATCAGGGTTTCAAGCCCCGCCATTTACGGCGCAATGAATTTATACTTATTTTCCAATCTAGGGGCTTAATAATATTAAGCCCCTAGAATTCATATTATTAAATCCCTAACCTTTGATAGATGATATCTAAGTTTTGTAAATGATGTTGAGGATCGAAACAATTTTCGATATCTTCAGCCCCCAGATATTGACTCACCTGGGCATCTTTACTAATTAAATCATGGAAGTTGCCATCTTCTTTATTCCAAGCTTCGTGGGCGCATTTCTGAACGACTTTGTAAGCCTCTTCTCGACTCATTCCTTTTTCAACTAAGGATAATAATACCCGTTGACTAAAAATAACCCCACCATAAACATTCATATTGCGTTTCATGTTGTCAGGATAGACCAATAAATTCTTGACCAAATTAGTCACTTCTTTCAACATAAAATGGGTCAAAATACAGGTATCTGGTAACATAACCCGTTCAACAGAACTATGAGAAATGTCTCTTTCATGCCATAAAGCTACATTTTCCAAAGCAGCAACCGTATAACCCCTAATAATACGAGCAATACCCGTTAATCGTTCCGAACGAATAGGGTTACGTTTGTGGGGCATAGCAGAAGACCCTTTTTGTCCTTTAGAAAAGTATTCTTCTACCTCTAAAACATCTGTGCGTTGTAAGTTACGAATTTCTACAGCAAACCGTTCCACAGAAGCAGCTAATAACGCTAATTGTTGCACAAACTCTGCA
>JAAUYJ010075661.1_pt1 | contig 34022 bp, 33 predicted proteins | sample 7278031 | NCBI WGS metagenome assembly JAAUYJ01 (sample SAMN14350222, study PRJNA611818) | marine sediment metagenome | isolation source: surface marine sediment (1.8m) | place: French Polynesia: Moorea | collected 2018-08 | reverse complement strand
GGTGAGAAACCCGCCAGCGTAAAATTTAGTGGGAAACGAATTAAACGAGGTTTGTATCAGATAAAAAATGGACAAACAGTGAATGCTGACACTCATGGGGCTGCTAACATTTTAAAGAAAGTAAATACACAGTTAAATCTTGATTTAACCAAGGTCTGTAGGGGAGCTTTGACACTCCCAAAACGGTATGATTTATATAAAAACTTAAATAAATTGTATCGTGAGCGTTGTGAAGGTGCGTTTTTAACCACCTTCACAACATCTGCTTAGAATCCTTTGTGTTTCAACCAAAGGAGATGTCAAAGCGTCAGCTTAACGGTGGGAGTGTCAACAGAACAATAATCATATTATTTCCCCTTCTTTACCCCGCTTTTTAAGATGATTCCTTACTATCTAGAGCTTATCTACCTCCTTGGCTCGGAATAACAATTAATAAAGAAAAAAATACCCTAAAAAGGATATTTTTCAATGAAAATGTTTTTTTCGAGGAGTTATGACATCAAACCTTGATGATTCCCCTTGAGGACTATGCTTATGGTGATAGTCCTCTTTATAATCATACCAAATCTGCCTTTCAATAAAGCGTCTTAGAACACATTATGGGGCAGATAGTTGCTCCTAACCCTGAAAAAGCCCCACAGAAAGCGATATAGCCCCACTTGCGGAGCCATACAGCTAATTGGAGTCTAGACACCTGAGTTCGATTTAAGGAAATCTGAAGACAACTTACTCAAATTAGCAGTCTCAAACCCTCATTGTCTCGTTTAAAAACTCATAGCTGGGAACTCACGTTAGCCACCAGCAACTGCCGGAACAATACTCACTTCATCTCCATCATTTAAAGCGGTTGCGGTATCGCTTAAAAAGCGAATATCTTCACTATTCACATAAAAATTCAAGAAGCGACGAGGGACACCATTTTCGTCGCATAAACGCTCCTTAATACCAGGAAACTCCTTGTCCAAGGTTTCAATTAACTCAGCCACATCACCAGCACTACATTCTAAGGTAGCTTGATTGTTGGTGTGCTTTTGCAAAGGAGTGGGAATTAATACTTTTACAACCATAGTTATCCAAAAATGAACCAATTATCAATAATGATGGCTAAAAATTGCCAAAAAAACAGCCGTCAAGGATACAAGAAGGGAAACCCTGACGGCTTTAAGGGGGACTAAACGAGAACTTCTTGCCAATCTAGACGATCTAAGGTGCGAGAACGTTCCAATGCACGCTCAAAACTATCCAACTTAGGCTCAATGAGTAAAGGTTGACCAATGTACTCTTGTACTGCTTCCTGGGTTTTCAGTCCATTTCCAGTGATGTAAACCACAGTGGTTTCATCAGCATCAATTTTACCCTCTTCTACCAACTTCTTGAGAACAGCAATGGTAGTTCCTCCAGCAGTTTCGGTAAAGATGCCTTCGGTTTCAGCTAATAACTTAATCCCTTCAACAATCTCAGCATCGGTCACACTTTCAATATTACCATTGGTCTTACGAGCAATATCTAAAGCGTAGTAACCGTCTGCGGGGTTGCCAATGGCAATAGACTTAGCGATGGTATTGGGTTTGACAGGGGTAACAAAGTCCCGCCCTTCCCTGAAAGCACTGGCAATGGGGGAACAGCCTTCTGCTTGTGCGCCACTGAAACGCACGGCTTTATCTTCCACTAACCCGGTTTTGATGAACTCTTGGAACCCTTTGTAAATCTTGGTATAAAGGGAACCGGATGCTAAAGGTGCAACCACATGATCCGGTAATTTCCAGCCCAACTGTTCGGCAACTTCAAACCCTAATGTCTTGGAACCCTCAGAATAGTAAGGACGTAAATTGATGTTAACAAAGCCCCAACCGTAAGTGTTACCTACTTCACAACAGAGACGGTTGACTTGATCGTAGTTACCCTGAACTGCCATTACAGTAGGATTGTAAACGAGAGTTCCCAACACTTTCCCTGCTTCTAAATCGGAGGGAATGAACACACAACAATCTAATCCTGCATGGGCAGCGATCGCTGCTGTGGAATTGGCTAAATTCCCGGTACTAGCGCAGGAAACGGTGGTAAACCCTAATTCTCTAGCACGGGTTAAGGCGACGGAAACTACTCTATCTTTAAAACTTAGGGTGGGCATATTCACCGCATCGTTTTTGATGTAAAGATTTTTAAGACCCAGGCGACGGGCGAGACGAGTAGATTTAACGAGGGGAGTCATCCCTGTGCCAACATCGATAGGATTTTCGCTTTCTACAGGCAAAAATGCTTTATAACGCCAGATAGAATTGGGGCCAGCTTCTATAGTGGCACGACTTACTTGGTTTCTAATCGCCTCATAATCGTAGGCCACTTCCAACGGAGAAAAGGTTTCTTCGCAAACATGAAGGGCTTTGAGGGGATATTTAACCCCACCTTCTTTAGAAACAAGGTGAGTGAACGTGGGTGCAAAGCCTGGTGTTGTTTGGGTTTGAGTTGCCTGGGTCATAGTTGGGTACTGAGTAACATTTTCGTCAATCTTTTTGGATAGTAACACGGGTAAAAATCCTCGTCAAACATACCCGACTAAATTAGTCGGGATTAATTTTTCCGTATTTTTTGGCATACTAGCTCTGTAGTGTTCAAAGGGTTAATACCGTTGGAGAAAAACCCCTGGATTAAGTTTCCACCACTGAATGATCAAGCCAAGTATCGTTTATTCTGTTTTCCCTATGCTGGGGGGGGAAGCAACATTTTTCGTCGGTGGCCAACTCAGTTATCGAAAATGGTTGAAGTGTGCAGTATTAGATTACCTGGAAGAGAACGGAGAATCCGAGAAACATCGATTACAAACCTTGATTGTCTACTCGAAACCATGACTCCTTATTTGCTTCCTTATTTGGATAAACCCTTTGCCTTTTTTGGTCATAGTATGGGAGCATTAATCAGTTTTGAATTAGCTCGTTATTTATTTAAAAATCAAGGTTTATGTCCTTTTCATTTGTTTATTTCAGCTTATCGATATCCTAAAATCAAAAAGAGTCAACCTCCCATGTCTAATCTACCTGAATCTCTTTTTATTGAAGAGATTCGTCGTCTTAATGGAACCCCTCAAGCCGTATTGGAAGAAGAAGAATTGATGAAAATATTAGTGCCGATTTTAAGGGCTGATTTTTCCATTTTAGAAACCTATGTCTATCAAGATTATCATCCATTAAATTGTCCGATTACTGTTTTTGGTGGATTAGAAGATAAAAGGATAACTAAAGAAGAACTAGAGGCATGGAGTGAAGGAACCCAGGTATCTTGTTCACTTAATATGTTTCCAGGTGATCACTTTTTTATTAATTCACAAGCATCTAATATGTTACCGATTATTGACCAGGCTTTTCGAGGATTAAACTAAATTTAGACTAAGATTTAACCCTTATTGAGAAAAGACACGGCGAATCAGAATCAAGTCACCGTGTGTTTTTCTATCTTCTAGTAGCCTGAGTTCGACATAAGGACATCCGAGGACAACTTACTAAAATCAGCAGTATAAAAGCCTCATTGTCTCGTTTAAAAAATCATGAATCCGAACTCACTAAGGCAGCCCAGTTTCAAATTTGGCGTTTTATCTTCAAAGACCAATGATTGAGTTTGCCAAGGTCTAACCCAGCTACATCAGCAACCATTAGCTTCCAGTTTCCTTGAGTCGATTCTCCTATCAATTGTTGTAAACCAGGTGTGGTTTGGAGTGTATAATCCTTAATAAGATTATCCTCTGAACCGCCACTGCGACTGTGTAAATCAACTTTTGTGTTTTGAGGAGAAATCAAGGAGACGATTAAATCACCGATATAGGTATGGGTGAGATCAACAGACACCTCAATATCTTGCACCTGCCCCGACGTATGACTGATTAAAGTACGTTGAATACCCGTAGGATTATGGTCAGGAATTCTTACCCCAGGAGACTCTTCCAACAAAATCACATCTCCCTCTCCCGCAATTCCTTTAACCTCGATTTCCCAACGATTCAAACGTCCATAATCAATTCGGGCTAAGTCTTGAACTTGTAATATCCATTCTCCACTCAGAGATTGACCCATCAAATTACGCAACTCTGGGGTTGAGGTGAAGTCAAAAGTATATTTGAGATCGTCGGCTCGGCCTCCTTGTCGATTATGCAACACCACTGCAGTTCCGGATGGGGCTAATAAGGTGACCCGCAAATCGCCCCGATAGGTATGAGTAATATCAACACTGACCTTGATTGAGGAAATTCTGGCGGATTCTGTGAACCCGATGACATCACGAATGCCAACTGGACTATTATCGGGAATGTCTTTTGCCGGACCAGAAGCTCTCTTAAAGATATCCCCTTTAAGGTTTTGTGCCGCCAAAACAGCTTGAGCCGCATCAATTCGGCCATATCCATATTGCTGGCTCCATCCATCAGCATTGTACTGACCATTAACGGGGTCAATCTTAATCGCTGTTTCTCGCAAGATATTTCTCACCTCAGCCGCACTCAGGGATGGATTGACACTAAGCATTAATGCAGCGACTCCTGCCGCCAGAGGGGTAGCTGCTGATGTGCCACTGAAACCACTGTCATCTTCCGCTTCGCAATAATCACCTAATGCCCCAGCATTTTTGTTATAGCCATTACTCCCTTGAATATCAGTGGTTTCAATTCTTCGGGTTCCACCACCACTGGGGGCAACAAAATCAATTCCTTGACCATAACTGCTGTAGAATGCGCGACGATCTTGATTGGTACTAGCACCAACTGCAATGGTTTCTGCCATGCTGGCAGGGTAATAGATAGGTGTTACACCATCATTGCCCGTTGCACAAAACACAGGGATGCCTTTACCATTTCTGCCACTACTAATCACTTTTCTGATGGCGGCCGAAAGGGTATTATTCGGTGAAATGCTCCAAGAACAAGAAATAATATCTCCATGTTCAGCAGCCCATTCAAAGGTTTGCGCCCATGTTTCCCAGGTATGGGCCCCAGCAGCACGCAAGGGGATAATTTTGCAGTTGGGGGCAATTCCAACCACCCCTTGACCATTTTGAGCGGCGGCTACAATCCCAGCACAGGCTGTGCCATGAGGTCCCGATGGATTAGAGGCATCATCATCGTTATTATCAAAGTCCCAACCTGGGCCGATATTAGCTTTTAGATCGGGGTGATTAATATCGACACCACTATCGTGGATCACAACTCGAATATCAGGCGCACCCTTACTAACTTCCCATGCGTTTAATGCTTTAACATCTGCTCCTACAACGCCGCCACCTTGACCGGTGTTATTGAGATGCCATTCATCGGTGAATTTTTGATCCGTTGGGGCTGCTACTGCCATGAAAACTGCATTCTGTAGAGCATTGGGTTCGGCAAATTCAACCCCTGGTTCGGCCGCCAAATCGTTAGCAATTGTTAGGGGCGCATCCCCGTCTCGATCTAAAACACGAATCCGCCAGATATCACTGGTATCATCCAAAATAACGGTGTTGTAGTTTTCACATAATTGGCGGCGATTTTCACGACTAACAGATCCTTCAAAGCGCACCAAGACTTCATCGGTTAAGATGAATTCGAGGCCATTCGGGTCAAGAAAAGCACTCCTTACGCTGTATACATCTTCATCATGGCGAACTTCCTCTAGTTTGGCGGAATCCCCTCGCAGCACGACAAAATTAGCAGGTACTTCTGTGTTCATCCCTAGCCGACTAGAGCTTGCGAGCCTGGTAGCTACATGGTTTAGATTATGATTTCTTTCAGGTGTCACTAATCCCACTGTCTTTAGGGGTTTTAGGGGAACTTTCTGGCCATCTACTGTATAAAACATTTGTTTTTCCATGACAATTTCTCCCAAAATTGCTGCACATTAATGTTGCTGGACACAATGACATTCATCTTGTAGATTAAAGATTGTCGATTGGATAGTAATCAGCCCTTTGCCCAATGTTTGAGCAGAACAATCCGTTTTTAGTCACTCAAGTAATCGGAATTGAATTGCAATCAGTCACGCCATCTCTTTTCCTCCTCAAAGACGCAACCCGACACTGTATTTAGCCTATCGACTACATATCTAGCAAAATCAAAGCCCTGCCCTCTAGACAGGAACCCAAACTAGATATCCAGGATTCTCTCCTATGGACAACCCATCACAGGATGATTTTGTTTATTCTTAAGCGTGTATTATCATTTAACTCGAACCAACTTCATTATCGTCTAAATTTTTTAAGATCACTCTTAATTGTTAAGGATCTTTACAATGGCAGCATTAAAACATGAAGGTCACTAATGACAAAAAAACCTAGTTTATTTTATTTTAATGATGGCAAAGGCAGAGCAGAACTAATTCGGCTTATTTTTGTCTGTGGTAAAATTCCCTTTAATGATCAAAGAGTCTCTGTTTCTGAATATATTTCAATGCGAGATCAAGGAAAGCTACCCTTTGAGCAATTTCCTATTCTCATCGTAGGTGATCAGAGCATCAGTCAATCTTGTGCTATTGCTCGTTATGCTGCTAGGATGTCTGGCTTATACCCATCAGGTGATATCGAAGCTGCTTTATCCGATATGGTGGTTGATGCTTGGCGAGACTTATTAGACTTATTTTATGACTGTTATGTTGATCGAGTAACTAAAGAGGGAAAGTTGGTAATGACGATGCGCTCTGAGGGAGAAAAAGTAGAAAAACTTAATCGATTTTTTAAAATTATTTTTCCCGTACATCTTAATACCTTTGAACAAATGATTTCTAATAATAGTAATTCTTCCTTTTTGATTACAAATTCAATCACTTGGGCAGATTTAGCTATCTTTGATTTATTAGATACATTAGACCCCTATGCTTCCCATTGGACTGATGAATCAACCTTATATTATGTTAAAGAACCATTTGGACCTTTTGAACCTCCTCAAGATTTGTTTAAAGATTATCCTCAATTAGAAGCATTGAAAAAAATCATTAGTGAAATACCACAAATTTCTGCTTGGCTTTTGAGAGAAAAGTCCAACTAATCAAAGATTAGTTGAAACTGCTAAAATTTTTAAAATTATAAATCATTGATAACTATGTTAGCTTAAACTGAAAGAGTCTATCTATTAGGATATAACTGATGAATGCACTTTCAATTCCGACTTGGATGGTTCATGTTTCTAGTGTTATTGAGTGGACAGTTGCTATTTTATTTGTCTGGATATTTGCTGAAGCGAGTCATAAATTATATTGGCGATCGCTTTCCTGGGGAATGTTACCCGCTTTAGTCAGTGCTATGTGTGCTTGTACATGGCATTTTTTTGATAACTCACCCTCATTAAATTGGTTAGTCACCTTACAAGCTTCTTTAACTGTTGTTGGTAATTGCACCCTTTGTTTAGCAGCTTGGTGGATTTTTCGCTCATCTAACAACTTAGTAGCTGAAAATAAGAGTAAAACAGAATAAATAAAGGAAAATATCAATGAAGACATCGAAAATCGGAAGAGTGCCTATTTTTGATCCTGGCTGGGACTACTTTTATGGAAATACCAGAGGATTGGATTTGTACCATTTGTGGAGCAGTCAAAAAACTGTTTGTACCTTATGAACAACCAGCAGCAGCCGATTCAAGAAGTCAGAAGTCAGAAGTGTGAAGTCAATCAGAATGTAGAATTTAGAATTACCTCGACCTCAAGTTGGAGGCTTGAAACAAGGAAAATTCCTCTTCTGTTGGTCGATTTAATATGGCGAGGTTTCCTCGCCATCCCTCGACAGCTTTTCATCACCTTGAAAGAGGAGGATTGGAACCCTTTTTTTCGGTCAGAAGTTTCAATGTCGAAAAGCTTTTGAAGCAATCATAGTGCTTTTCGACCCATTATTTTCTCTAAAAAGTTGATTGTTCTCTATTATTAAAATTTATGAAGTACAAATGGCTCTTAATCATAATCTTATGGGGGATGGGATGGGGGTTGAGTGGTTGTGGAGGAGGAGAAATAAAAAATAAAAATACAGAATTAGGGATTATTGTAAATAAATCAGACCCATTAAGTGTAAAAATTGCCAAATATTATCAGAAAAAGCGTAAAATACCCGATAAATATCTGATTGAAGTAAATTTTGATCCTAATAAGACCACCTTATCGATGGAGGAGTTTGAGCGGATTAAAACAGAAGTTGACAGGTTAACTCCCCCCGATGTTCAAGGATATGGGTTAACTTGGGCGAAACCTTATCGAGTGGATTGTATGTCCATTACCAGTGCTTTTGCGATGGGATTTGATCAGCATCACTGCGCTAAAGGATGCGTTGCTACTCAAGCCAATCCCTATTTTAATAGTAAAAGTTCTCGGCCGTATTCTGATTTTGGGATTCGTCCGACTATGGCCATTGCTGCGAGAAGTTTTGAGGAGGCAAAAGCATTGATTGATCGCGGTGTAGCCTCAGATAATAGTCATCCTCAAGGAACGGCGTATTTAATGAATACTGAGGATAAAGCCCGAAATGTCCGTTCGGCATTTTACCCGATGATCATGGAAAAATTAGCCTCAAAAATTCCCATTAAAATAATTAAAGGTGAGATTTTAAAAGACAAAAAAGATATTCTGTTTTATTTTACGGGAGTGGCTAAAGTCAAAGAACTAGAAACTAATACTTTTCTACCTGGGGGACTAGGAGATCATCTGACTTCTTTTGGAGGGAAATTAACAGATAGTGGTCAAATGAGTAGTTTAGAGTGGTTAAAAGCAGGGGCAACAGGAAGTTATGGAACGGTGGTAGAACCTTGTAATTTTCCCCAAAAATTTCCTCAACCGGGGGTGGTTATGTATCATTATTTACAAGGAGATAATTTATTAAATGCCTATTGGAAAAGTGTAGCTTGGGTGGGTCAAGGGATTTTTATTGGCGAACCTTTAGCTCGTCCTTTTGGGAAGTCAAATCATGAATAATTGGCATTATTAGTTCTGAAAAAAACTTTGGGATCTTAATAATGTTAAACTGTTCAACTCTATGAATTATGAAAATGCAATTTATGCAGTTTAATTTAGTCCCAATAGTCAAATAATTGCTGCTGTAAGAAAAGATGGAAAAAAATGAACTAGAATTATTTTGAAGTGGCTCAAACTACATTTTCAACTACCTCTAATCCTCTCGAACCCTACCCAACATTAAATTATGACTAAAAAGAAAGTTAGAAAATTGAGTAATTCCCCTTTTCGATATCCTGGGGGTAAGTTTTATGCTCGGAAATTAATCTTACCTTGTATTCCTAAACATCATAAATATTGTGAACCTTTTGTCGGTGGAGGATCTATCTTTTTTGCTAAATCTAATGCTAAAGTTAACATATTAAATGATAAAGATTCAGAGCTAGTTAATACCTATATTCAAATCAGAGATCATGTCGAAGATTTAATCAAACTATTAGATGGAATCCCTGCAAGTAAAGAACTTCATAGATATTATAAATTAGATTACTCCCCGTCTAATGATTTAGAAAAAGCAATGAGATGGTTTTATTTGAATAGGACTTCCTATTCAGGAATTATGAAACAAGCTAATTGTTATTGGGGATATGGGGAAAAGTATTCTATGCGTCCTGAAAATTGGCCAAAACATTTAAGAACAACCTCTGAAAGATTAAAATCAGTTCAGTTTTTATGCCTAGATTTTGAAGAAGTTATCGAGTATCTTGATCAAGGTTTTTTTCTATTTATTGATCCTCCTTATTTTGGTGCAGATCAAGATAAATTTTATTCCTGTAGTTTTAATTTGGAAGATCATTATCGCTTAAACAAAGTTTTAGAAAAAAATGCTGCAAAGTTTAAGTTTTTAATTACCTATGATAATGTTCCTCAGATCAGAGAAATGTATCAATGGTGTACATCAATTCAAGATAATCAATGGAATTATACAATTAGTCGAACCGATGATCAAAAAAATAATAGAAAGCTTGCTGATGGTTATAAAAGTAACCGTTATAAAGGTAAAGAGGTTTTTATTACTAATTATGATATCAATGAAGTTTCTGGGGTTGAACCCTTAGCATTTACTAAACAATTATCATTATTCTAATCACTTAAAAGTTGTTGAAACTTTTCTGTTTCTATCCAAGTTTTTCTTACTTGACCAGTTTTTTTATCAAAATAAATATAAGGATAGTTTGGAATAAAACCACAGTTATTCTGATTTTTGCATTTTTTTCGGCTACACCTTACATTATTATTTTCATAAACAGCTAAATCTTTGCTTCTAGCAATATATGTTTTATAAAATGCTTCTTCTTGGTTTTTACTCCGAGAAGTTCTAGAAAATCTTGAGCTTTTTGAGAGGGAGACCAATAATATAGCCCCGTTTCTTTTTCAGTTTCATAAAAAGCATTAGCTATTGAGGTTATGACAAAATCAAAATCATTGACTAAATATTGATCATTATGAATTATTAATATTTCTTTATTCATACCTATTTCGTTGGCTTTTCTTGCTGCTGCTATCTCTCCTAATGTTCTTGATCTCATACATTTGACTCGAATGGAAACTAAACTATCATTTTCTTTGACCTTATCTCTAAAACTACCTTTTGCAGAAAGTTTACATTCAAGGGCATATTTCTGATTACTAATTAAGTGATGTAATTCAACATCTATATCTTTAATTGATGATTGTGCATTTAATTTAGGATTTGATACTTGATATTTATTTTTAGGCAAAATCTTTCTAATTATATTGCAAGCAGTAAATTCAAATGCTTTTTCCCTTAACATAGGAATGACTTTTGGATCATTGATTGTATCTGCAAGGGTCTCAATTTCTAAATTATACTGGCTACAAACTGAGTATAAGTTTTGCAGCCATTCGTAGGGTAAAAAGCTTAGTTTTATATCTAAATGAGTTAATAATTGAATAAAAGTTTCTAGTGATGGACTTCTTTTCCCACTCTCAAGAAAACTAATATAGGTTCTATCAACATTAAGCAATTCAGCAAGCTGTTCTTGTGATAAACCAGCAACAAGTCTAGCTCGTTTAATTTCAAATCCTAGTTTTGTATTAAAAGATTCACCCATCATGTATTGGATTATCTTCCTGATGTGACTGAAAGTCTACTGACTCAGAGTCACATCAGTTCAATACTTATAAAAGCTTTGTATAATGAGACTTCTATTCTCATTGATAAGATGTTACTCCTACAATTTAGCACCTCCCACTATTGCCGCAAAGCAAGACTCGCATTAGGGTATAAAAAAATCCCCTATCAAGTGGAAAACTTGACCCCAGGATTACATATTTTCAAACTCAAACCTCTAACAGGGTTAACCACTGTCCCCGTTTTATTACCCCAAAAAACAGGACAACCTCAAGCGATCGCCGACTCAACCAACATTTTTAACTATCTCGACACCTATCAACCCGATCCCCCCTTAACATTATCGAACCCCACCCAACAAACCCAAGCATCATTATTAGAAGACTGGTTAGACGAAAGTATTGGCACAGCAACCCGTTTTGTCTATTATCATTATCGTGCAGGGGAAGGAAAAGCGATCGATCCCTCCCTATCCAGTCAACTCGTGATTAATGTTGTGCGTCGTCAATATGGTATTACCCCTGCAAGTGTAGCATTAGCAGAAAAACGCTTAGAAAACGCTATGACTGTGTTATCCGGCTGGAACAATCAACCCTACTTAGTCGGCGATCGCCTGAGTATTGCAGACATTGCTGCCGCCGCCTTACTTAGTCCCCTGGCATTAATACCCCATTATCGTCAAACCTATCCTTGGCTATTCGAGAAAATTGTTACAATCCATAAGATATGTCAGGAACCCTTACCCCCAGGTTGATCGGAGGAGTGACAAAATTGACCTATTCTGCACTTAAAAAAGTTATCCCCTTAAGTTTAACTTTACCCATGATAGTTATGGAGGTAGCAGTTGCTTTACCTCCTCCAGAGGACATTCCTGAAGAAGTGTTGCGGACAGAAATCATTACCGAGGGGCGATCAGCCGTTGACGGAAAACCTGTCACTGCAGCCGAATATGCTGAAATTCAGGAAAAATTATCCCAAAGTCCCTATCCACCGCAAATTGACTCAAAATTACGTAATCTTATCTTTTTATTAAAAATTCGCAAAATGCTGAAAACCTTTGTCCCTCTTCCTCTCATTCCATAATCAAGTTTGATCGCGATCACCTTGGTGCTAGATGAGTTTCACAGCCAAAAATTGGGAAACCTAATATAAGAGTAATAACAGAAAAAGGTTTGACAATTGTTAGAAGAGGATTATGAAAATTACCATTAACTTATGCACTATATTTCAAGGAACTTGTGTATTAGCCATTACCTTCATTATCTTAGGAGATAAAGTATTACCGAAATCCATAGGAAATGTTAGTCTTAATACGAGAGAAACAATTTATAAAACTGTTACCACTTTCATTGCTGACGAAAAAGAAGAATTCAAACGATTAAAAGGAGCAGATAGAAACCCTAAATATAAAGTAAAAATGGGAAAACCAGGACAATATTTTGAGCACACCCTTAAAGAAACAGAATAAAAAACCAACTCAAATAATTAATTATTGACAATTCAGAATTAAAAATACAATACAAATATATTTATCGAGCCAACCAAAATTTTTGCTCAGGGTTGTTAGTTTCAGAACCATTTAGGGAATTGTAAGAGAGGGACAACCGATCTATAACCCTTAAACGGGAAGAGAGGTGGACTCAACTACCATTGACGTAACACTTGAAAGGGAGTTAACTGTGTCAACCCATAAAATACTGGTTATTGATGATAGCAAAGTGATCCGAATGCGGGTCAAGGATATGTTACCGACTGGGAATTTTCAAGTTCTCGAAGCTAAAGATGGTGTTGAAGGCTATAATCTAATTCGTAGTGAAAAACCCAACCTTATCATGTTGGACTTTCTTCTGCCAAAAATGAGTGGTTGGGATGTCTATCAAGAAGTCCAAAAAGAATACGATCTTAAGAAAATTCCTCTGGTCTTGATGTCAGGACGAAAGGAAGAGGTGGTGGAAAAACTTAACGAACCTTTTGAGTATTTTTCTTTTATTGAAAAACCTTTTGAAAAAAAACAATTGCTTGAGGCCATCAAAGATGCCATGGCCAAGGCTAGAAAACATCCGAAACCTAAAGAATCAATTTCATCAACTTCCTCAGCAACAAATTCCAGTGATAATGAGGCTATGGCCAAAGAAATTATCACCCTCCGTCAGCAAGTGAATAGTATGCAAGGGGAAATTGATCTGCTGAAAAAACAACTCAGACAAGTTTTAAGTTTTCTCAAACAAAAAGCCTAGATAAGATTAAATATCCCCTTGCTAATTGTGGGAATTTTCCATTAGCAAGGGATAGTTTATGATGACAGAAAAAAAGGGTTCCAAGCCTCATCTTTCAAGAGGATGAAAAGAATAATTTTCCTTGTTTCAAGCCTCCAACTTGAGGGGGCGGTAATTCTACATTCTACATTCTACATTCTGATTGACCTGATCCCTTCATTGTTAAATTTTTTATCATCGATGTTTCACTAAAAATTTTATATTGATACTCATCCAGTACATTTATTAAGTCATGGGGATGAGTTACCAGAAAGTCAGGGCTATGTTTTGCCAATGCTTCCGCAGAATTAAACCCCCAAGTCACAGCAATAGATTGAACACCACTTTTTTTAGCAGAATTAATATCCCTTGTTTCATCACCAATATACATCATCTCGTGAGGGAGTAATTTTTGTTCTTTGAGTAGCTTTTTAATAATCTTATGTTTACCAAATAAGCTGGTTTCTGCATAAATAAAATCGAAAAACTGATGCAGACCATGATTATCTAAAAAAGCATTTACATTTCCCTTGGCGTTGGAGGTAATAATCCCTAAACGATAGCCTGCGAGTTTTAATTGTTTCAGACAAAAAGGTATCTCATCAATGGGATGAAGGTCTTTTATTTTATGTGTTAATTCAGACTTAACTCGTTTGAGAACAAAAGGAATTTTTAGGGGAGAAATTTCTGATTGTTTAATCAGATCCCTTGCACTTAAATGTTTCAACCTTTCTTGTTCTTCTGGCGCAACCGGTTTATAACCGAATTCTCCCGATAAACGATTAGCAATTTCAACAAACGCCTCATAAGTGTCAGCGAGGGTACCATCAAAATCAAAAACAATTACTTTGAGTGCCATTTTTTTGCGGGTTAATGATGAGGAGTAAGAGTGGTTAGAGAAAATAATAATGATTTCTTTATTCCAATGAAACAGAAATCGAAGAAGAGATCCTCTATGATATAAAGTTAGTCAAATTCTTTATTCTTCTAGGTTAGCACGGGCATTCCGTTGCCACATCATTGGTTTAACTCTCCTTAATGCTGAAGCCCTAAATTGTTGATGCCATGTTTCTTGGGATATAGAGGCTAAATCTTCCAAGTTGGGGGCAATATTGCCAGGGTAAGGGTGAAACTCTTCCAAATCTGTTTCTTTAGAAAATCTTTCATTCCAGGGACATACTTCCTGACAAATATCACAACCAGCCAGCCATCCTTGTAAATTATCGACAATATCTACTGGAAGGGTTTCGCTACGATTTTCAATGGTATGATAGGCAATACAACGATTGGCATCCACTAGAAAAGGTTGAGCGATCGCATTAGTAGGACAAGCCTCTATACAGCGCGTACAACTCCCACAATGTTGAGTATGAGGAGCATCAGGTATCAAGGTTAAATTGGTTAAAATTTCCCCCAAAAATACCCAACTTCCATACTCTCTCGTAATCACATTCCCATTTTTAGCAATCCAACCAATTCCTGCCCGTTGCGCCCAAACCTTATCTTGAATGGGTCCAGTATCTACATAATAACGAGTTTGACTATTTTCAACCCTAGTTTCTAACCATTGGCAGAAAGATTTAAGCTTTTTCTCCATAACTTTATGATAGTCCCTTCCCCATCCATAACGGGAGATTTTACCATGTTTTTTATCCTCACAGTGTTGATGAGGCGTATAATAATTTAGGGCAACAGAAATTACTGATTTGACTTCTGGCATACATTGACGAATATCAAACCGTTTGGGGTTATTCATCCATTGCATATCGGCATGATAACCCAATGCTAACCAGGCTTGAAGATGAGACACTGAATTATCCCCATAATTCGTATCAACATCGGCAATACCTACTTTATGAAAACCAATTTCAAGAGCTTTGTGTTTAATTTTTTGGGATAATTTTTGCATATCCTTAATTATCCATTCTCCATTCTCAATTCTCCATTAACCGATGTCTCACCATTTTTCCGTGACTGGTTAACTTAAATTCTACACCACGCCAAATTACAGTTCGTTGTGTAAACGCTAAACCCCAAAAAATTAAGCCTACTGCATCTCGAAACGGTAATAAATATAAACACTTAATGGTTTCTTTGTCTCCTATTATTTTGGCAACCATTGCAGCCGTTATCATCCTTACTAAAACAGTAGATAGTAAAACACCTAAACCAATCAGATCCCATCGTAATAAAGCAAATATCAAAGCAAAAGGAATAGAACGGATTAAAACGGTGGAAATAAACGCTCCCTGTCTAGCTAAATAGGTATTTTGATCCCAATAAACCTGATGACTCCACCAATGCTTCCAACCGGCTAAATCTACCACTACATCGATCATATAGGGTAAGAGTACCATTTTTAATCCCGATGTCCACACCCTTCGTCCAATTTCATAATCTTCTACCAAATAATCTGCTAAGCTTTCCAACCCACCTAACTTATCCAAAGTTGAGCGACGAATAGCAATAGAAGGGCCTAAACAAGAATTAGAAGCCCCTGTTACATCTGCAAACATGACACTAGGCATAAAGTCGGCGTTCATGGTCAAAAGTTCCATTTTTTCGTACCAACTGTCTGCTTTCGTTACTTTAAAGGGAGTACAGACACAACCCACTTCAGGGTTAGCTAAAGGCTTAACGATAGTTGCAATATAATCTGAGCGTAAACGGGTGTCACTATCACTAATAATGATAATATCGTGAGAAACTTCTTCCATTGCCCCTAAAAGGTTATTCACCTTTCCGTTGGCCCCGGCTTCAACCCGACTAATTACTACAGAAATGCGATCACTACCGAATTCGGCTTGAATGTCTTTAATGATTGGATAGGCCTTATCTTGAGGATCTTGAACCGAATAAATAACTTGATAATGAGGATAATCTTGAGTGGCGATGGTTCTTAAATTATGCTTAAGATTTTTTTCTAAACCTCGCACCGGTTTTAACACTGTCACTGGGGGAGTAAAGTCTGTTTTTTCAGTTGGCCGCTTGAAAAAGCGTTTAACCGTCAGCACAGTCAATACAGAAAACACTGAACCACCCAGAATAGGGACTAAAGTGATTAATTGTAAAGTATTAATAAGATTTAATAACAATTTTTTTCCCTCACACAGTTATTTGATTGTTAATTTAACAAAAATTGACAGTTAAGGTGAGTTGATACATCTATTTCAAAAAGTTATCCGTAACATTAGAAACATTTGCGAGTAAATACCTAAGTATTTGTTGACGTTCCTTAATACAGTGATTAGAATAGTCAACAGTTTGCCAAGAATCTTAGGTAAATGTAACAGTTTTTGGTTGTGTTATGAATGCTTTAAACACCGTAAAGGCACTGAGAACTAGAACTGCTCTAGTTTTATACACAGTAACTACGAGGAAGTGTTTAACAGCACTAGGAGTCAGTCTTGGTGTTGCGATCGCCTTGCCCAATAGCGCTGAGGCGGCATCGATCGCTTATGGTTATGCTTATCAAGAAATTCGGGGCTTTAACATAACTGGGTTGGGTGACACCGGTTTAACATTGCAACCCGTAACCACTTCCCGTGCCACTTTGAATACTGCAATTAACAATGGTTCTGATACAAATGCTCTCGATGTAACCCCTGCCATTTCTGCTGTTCCTTCTCAAACAGGGCCAGCAAATAATGCTGGATTTTTCATTCCGGACCTTCCCAACTATTTTGACACTCAGTATCGCTTCAACGGTGGAGTAGCCGATTTTAGTTATGCCGATGCGATTATTGGCTTTAATAATGGTGGGAGTCTAGCCCCTGTAGCTGATGCAACTACCTTAACGAATAAAGTCCTCAATCTAGATGGTGAAGTTAGTAGCGATCTCGTTTGGGCAGCAGTGGCTGAATCCTTTGTTTCTCTGCCAGGTAATCAAGTGTTTCCGGGTGGTTTTAGAACTGATGAAGGGAATGCCACAGGTACTTTTAGTATCACAAGTACAGACTTCAACGTAAGCGATACCCGCGATGTTATCTTTGATTTTAATTATCTCAATGGGAGTGATTTCCAGTTAACCGATCCCACCCCTACAGGCGCACCTAACCAGAATTTCGCCGACTTTCAATTGAGTTTTGTAATTACTATTAATGAAGTCAATGCTCAAGGGGATATTATCAGCACTATTTATCAAAGCACTGATACAAATACCAATTCAGCTAACCCTAACCTCAATCAAAACAGGGAAGCCGATCCCGACTTTGATACAGACTCCTTTCCTTTCGGTCTTAATAATATAGGAATTAACGGGGATGTGGGTGCCACTGGTCAAGTTTTAGGCTTTGAGAATAGTCCCACTGGCCCTGAATTTTCAACCAGTTTGAGTCCACTAACCAATGCTAACTTATATAGATTGACCATTCGTTCAGAAGAAATTGTCAATACTCGCATTTTACAAGGACCTCGGACCCCAGAAATTCCTGAGCCCAAGGCAACTTTACCCTTAATTGGATTAGGCTTATTAGGGCTGATTCGTCGGACAACTTAAGTGACGGTTCGATTAGATAGTTATCAGAAAATTGGGTTTAAAACCCCGTCCTCTCTTGTTTCTTAATATAAGATTTTAGCACTTCCAACAATTGCCTTAGAGGATCTTAACGTCAGTGGTATGGTTAAAAACCGTACACTTTCCCGTGCTATTTTCGATCTAGGTTGGCGTATTTTTCGGACGATGCTAGTAGCTAAAGGTGAAATGTATGGGAGAGAGGTTAGGATAATTAAACGATGGGAAGCAACCAGTCAGACCTGCTCTTGTTGTGGGTTTAAAGGTGGCAAAAAAGAGCTTTGTGTTCGAGAATGGACTTGCTTAAATTGTGGGGCAATTCACGACAGAGATATCAACGCAAGTGCGAATATTCTCAAGGTGGCCGGTGGGCAATTGGACACTCAAAACGGATTGCAGAGGGAGTGTAAGACTACTGTTAAGGTAGCGGTTTCCAGTGAAGCGTCAACCACCCCTCAATATAGACAACGCGCGCTTGTTTTGAGAGGGAATCACCGCCCTAAGCGCGTAGCGGAGGGCGGTGAGGATGTCAAAATATTCAGTCATTCTTAGTGCGAGATAGCTTTTATATTACAAGGCACTTGGAGTCGAAAAACGGCAAGACTCCCAAGTGCTTTGTAGATTATTAAGGAAATCTGAGAAGATTGGGGGACTATCATGGCAAGGTAGGCTATGATAGGGAAGAGTGAGAATTTTATTGTGGTGATGAGAATGTGGAAAAAGTGGCCAGTAGGTCTAGGTCTCATGCTGATGGGGACTTTGGCAATAACTCCATTATCTATAGCTTTAGAGACGGCACAGCCTTCAGTTCCCAAAGAGGAAACAGACATTAAGCCATTACAAGAGGGTAGCATTGGGTCTGGTATCTCTGAGAACCTCAACCCTTGGGAGATAGAATGGGATAAGAGCAATGATTATGAATATCCTTTGGAACCAGATTCAAATCAGACCAAGCCGACTTTTGCTCCCAATTACTCAGACCATAACTGGCTTGATGATGACACCAACAACCTCAGACAAAGAAGTGGTACTGTTCCCTTTCTCAGATTTTAAACACAGCTTACTCCATGAAAAATTTATCAGGATAAAATAAATCCTCTGCCTTTTAAAGGGGCAAGAATACGACGAAGCATACTATCAGCCACCCTGTTGAAAAGAATGTCTTCTTGTAGATTGTAGAGACTAGCTGATGAATCGCTTAGATAGCCATCAGTTTGATGATGAAAATTTTGTAAATAGTAACGCAGATAACCTGCTTCTTCGTAGATGTGGTCAATTCTTCGGATGGTCTAAATTCTTAGGCTTTGATTTTATCTGTTCTTTTTTTTACTTGACATCAGTAGTAGTACGTAGTAAAACACAAGGTGTTATTGGTATTTCCCAACGAGAACGTCTCAGCGAGCGTCCTTGTTCAGAACCTGACGGTTTCCGATATCAACCCATAGTCACAAAAAATATCGTTTAAAAACAAGACCTGAGTAGCAGCATATCAAAAAGATAGCGTTTCGTCAAAGAAATTTTGAAGCTCTCCTTCGGTATTGAAATCAAAAAGACTCACTATGATTAACTAACTGGTAGTATCTACTTCTAGGCTTCAGCAATCTCTTGACGGCTGTCTCAACTTGCCTCACCGCCAAAGATAGCCTGCAGTGTGTTGCCTTGATTTCAATGGCCGATCCTACAGTTTCAACAGTTTAAAACTTAAGCACAATGATGAGCCCGATAATTCAACTAGCTCAACTCAAATTGCTCCATCTAGCAAGCTTCCTTAATCCTAAAATGGCTCTCTCCATGTTAAAACTCTGCTCTGAGATTGACAATTCTTCCATCTAGTTCACCCTTTCCTACTGTTCAAAACTCAGATAGACTGGAATGGGTGTCTAAAAAATCATTTTCTCTTGTTTCAGACTTATGGCCACAAGTTCTAATACCCTAGAAACCGACTTACAATCCCTACAACAAGATGCAGAACAAGAAATTACTGCTGTTGAGAGTTTAGAAGACTTGGAACAACTACGCATCAATTATCTAGGTAAAAAAGGGAAGCTGTCCCAAATTTTGCGAGGAATGGGTAAATTAAGCCCCGAAGAACGTCCTCGTGTTGGCTCCTTGGCCAATGAAGTTAAAGAAGCCTTACAAAGCAATCTAGATAAACAACGCCAGACCCTAGAAACTGCTAAATTAAAGGTGCAATTAGCCGCAGAAACTCTCGATGTCACTATGCCAGGGTTAAGTCGTCCTTTGGGTCGTCTCCACCCTCTCAACAGTACCATAGATAGGGTTTTAGACATCTTTATTGGCTTAGGCTATCAAGTGGCTACTGGTCCCCATGTTGAAACAGACTATTATAATTTTGAAGCATTAAATATCCCGCCAGATCATCCCGCCAGGGATATGCAGGATACCTTCTTTTTGAGCGAAAATATTTTAATGAGGACTCATACCTCTCCGGTTCAGATCCGTTATATGGAAAGCCATGAACCCCCTATCCGTATTGTTGCCCCAGGAAGGGTATATCGTCGGGATACGGTAGATGCAACCCATTCGGCTGTTTTCCACCAAGTAGAGATTTTAGCGGTGGATAAAGGCTTAACCTTCACGGATCTCAAAGGAACTATTAAAGAATTTTTAGCACAAATGTTCGGGGAAGCCTTACCGATTAAATTTCGGGCCAGTTATTTCCCCTTTACCGAACCCTCTGCGGAGGTTGATGTGCAATGGAAGGGTAAATGGTTAGAAGTGATGGGATGTGGAATGGTTGATCCCAATGTATTAAAAGCGGTGGGTTATGATCCTGAAGTCTATACAGGGTTTGCTGCTGGTTTAGGGATTGAACGTTTTGCGATGGTATTACACCAAATTGATGATATTCGCCGTCTTTACAATAGCGATCTGCGTTTTTTGAATCAGTTTTAGAAAATCACCCCTCTGTTTGCTACTTGCCAATACAGAAACGACTAAAAATCCGATCTAATACCGATTCTGTCATCTCTTCCCCTGTAATCTCTCCCAATGCTTGAATAGCTGAGCGCAAGTCAATGGTCCAAAAATCCAAGGGAAGGTTATCTTCAATGGTAGTCTGTACCTGCTCCAAGGCAAGTTTGGATCTGGTTAGGGCTGCTGCTTGTCTTTGATTGATAGCATATTCTAAGTTACTAGCCGTGAGGTTTTCCTGATGCACTGACCTTAGAATAGCTTTTTCTAAGGAGTCAATGCCCTCATTTTTCGCTGCACAGGTCTTGACAATTTGCTGAATTTGTGCTGGAAGCTGGGATAAATCGGCAGTCCCTAAGTCGATTTTATTAACCACTAAAATAATTGGTCTTTGGCCTAGCGCCTGATAAATCTCGGTTTCTTCTTCCTTCCAGCCCACAGTAGCATCAATGGTTAAAAGGATTAAATCCGCTTCACTAGCTGCCAAACGAGACCGCTTCACGCCAATTTTTTCCACCTGATCACTCGTTTCTCGGATTCCGGCGGTATCTAACACTTTGATGGGAATGCCCCCTACCACCAGTTGGGATTCTACCACATCCCTGGTTGTTCCAGGGAGATCCGTAACAATGGCACGATCGCTACGACTCCAGGCATTCAATAAACTGGATTTGCCTACATTTGGACGACCAACAATAGCCACCTTTAACCCGTTGTGTAATAATTCCCCCTGTTCAGCCGTGGCCAAAATGCCCTCAACCTGGTTTAAAATGCTCTTTAAACCCTGAGAAATTTCATTTTCATCCAATGGTGGCAAATCGTCTTCAAAGTCGATTCTTGCCTCAATTTCTGCCAGGATGTCTAAACAATCGCCTCTTAGTTGACGAATGGGTTGAGCGAGTTTGCCCTGTAAACCTGCCAAGGCCATTTGAGAGGCTTGGGGGGAGCGCGCTCCGACTAATTGGGCAATACTCTCGGCCTGAGTTAAGTCGATTCTACCATTGAGAAACGCTCGCAGGGTAAACTCTCCTGGTTGTGCCAAGGTTGCTCCCTGTTCTAAACACAATTTTAAGACCTGTTGTACTGGCATCACACCCCCATGACAGTGAAACTCTACCACATCCTCACGGGTGTAGGAACGAGGGGCTAACATCAACAGTAATAGAGCTTCATCGATGACCTCTTGCGTTTGGGGATGACGAATGTAACCATAGAGAATACGATGGGAATGCCAAGACTGTTTTCCTGGGGCATCAAATATGGTTTGAGCGATGGTCAAAGCCTGTTCCCCTGATAAACGAATAATGCCGATACTTCCTTGTTCGGGGACAATGGCAGTGGCGATCGCTACAATGGTTTTATCAAAAAACATTTTTATCATCAATTATGACACAATTAAACGCCTTAATTTTTGATGTGGATGGAACCTTAGCGGAAACGGAAAGATATGGTCATCGAGTCGCTTTTAATCGGGCTTTTGAGGAAGCCAACTTGAATTGGAATTGGTCAGAATCTCTCTATGGGGAGTTACTGGAAATTTCTGGAGGCAAGGAAAGAATTCGCTACTATTTACAACAGTATCATCCTGATTTTACAGGAGATTTAGATAGTTTAATTCCCCAACTTCATCAAGCTAAAACGCACCATTATCGTCAGTTATTATTATCAGGAGATATTCAATTAAGGTTAGGGGTTAAACGCTTAATTGAAACAGCTTATGAGCAGGGCATTCGCTTAGCGATCGCTACAACCAGCGCCTTACCTAATGCCTTAGCATTACTGGAACAACACTTAAATCCTGATTGGTTTGAAGTGATTGCTGCCGGGGATATTGTTACGAACAAGAAACCGGCACCTGATATCTATCAATACGTCTTAAAACAGATGAATTTAAACCCGGAACAATGTTTAGTTTTTGAGGATTCTTTCCACGGGTTAGAAGCAGCTTATAACGCTAATTTAAAAACAGTTATTACTTTACATGATTATACTGAACATCAAGATTTCTCTTTAGCTAGTTTAGTGGTTAATCATTTAGGAGAACCCGGACAATCATTTACTATTTTAAAAGGAGATGTTGAACATCAAGGCTATTTTGATTTAAACTCAGCCAAGAGTTTAATAAATTAAATCAAATTTAGAATTTACAATTACCTCAACCTGAATTTGGAGACTTCAAACTATTTTTGTTCGGTCATTATCTGGTTTAAAAATCATAAGTCTGAACTCATGTTAATAGATAAGGAATAATCAATTAAGAATGTAGAATTCTCTCTACTCTACATTCTTAAAAAACCTAATCAGCTTTCCACCTCTTCTAATTCATTCATCAGGGCACGCATTCGGGGTGTACTTAATAATATTTGTGTATCTTGTACTAATTTATCTCCCCAAAGATTATCCCTAAGATGCTTAATTTTACCATAATTACTATCTAATTTGAGAGCAGCTTCTCCCAATTCTAGACCCTTTTCTTTTTGCCCTTGAACATAAAAAGCAACCCCTAAAGCCAGTTGAGGTTCTGCTTGTTCGGGATCAATTTCAACGGCAGCTTGCCATTTTTGGATTGCCCCTTGAATATTGCCCTGTTCATAGTTAATTAAACCAATATTATTAATAGCTGGCCAAAAATCTTCTTGTTGATCAATAGCTTTTTGATAAATAGCGATCGCTTCTGTCATCTGAGCCAGTTTTAGATAGGCATTACCGAGGTCAAATTGAGCAGAAGGCACATCGGGTTTGATCTTTAATCCTTCTTCTAAAGCTGTGGCGGCTGCTTCATATTTCCCTTGTTGAAAATAAGCATTACCCAAGGTAAATTTAATACCCGCTTCTTCAGTTTCTAAGACTACAGCTTTTTCTAAGGCCTCAACTCCTAAGTCTACCTCTTGTTTAATAAGATATAAGGTCCCTAAAATCCACCAAGGTTGATACTCGTTAGGGGCTAATTGAGTCGCCAGTTTGGCCCTCGCCAATGCCAGATCATGTTCTTGAAAGCGGATTAGGTGTGCCGCTTCTTCGGCCACTTCGAGGCCCCGTTGTTGAAGTTGTTCTGTATTCAGTTGCGGGGTATAAGGTAAAAGCATTTGTCCCATGACAGGGACACTTACCTGCCACACTCCCACACTCACTAGAAAAGAAAATAACCAATTACGTTTAGGCACAGTTTAATCTCTGAATTCGCTGATTATGGTTTGTCTTTCTTAGTTTAGACGAAAAGACTGCTTTTCTGACTTATGTTCTTGGTTGCTGTTTATATTCAATCAGGGTTGCTGGTTGATTCTGCCATTGTTTGATTTGATATTGAATCTGACCAATAACATTGGGAAATTTACCAATCAGGCAAAATAAAGCATATAAAAGACTATGGGCCGATTTATCTCCGCAAGAAAGACGATATTGATAAATACGCACCCCTAAAACCCCATAACCCATGAGTAACAGTAAACTTAATCCTGAAGTCCACCAAGCGAGTGCCAAGGCCATTGCTGGTATGATTAACCCCCACAGCCAATTACTGCGCCATTGACGGATCATGTACTTTTCTGGGGCCTTTCCATACATGGCCACTCCTTGGGCTACGGACCAACCTCCACGAATGGCACGAGTCCACCATTGACTAAACTGGGTCATATCTGCGTCATGATGGGTCATATCCTCATCTAAACGCCAAATTTTCCACCCCTGACGAGCTAAACGCAGACACATTTCTGGTTCTTCTCCACAAATCAGGGTGTCATTATATCCTTTAACTTGTTGCAATGCTTTGACTTTCATCAACGCATCTCCTCCACAGGCTTTGGCTTCTCCAATGGGGGTATTCCATTCCAGATCTGCTAAACGGTTATAAGGGGTTAGATCGGGAAATTTTTCTCGTCTCCTCCCACAAACCACTGCTAGATGAGGATTTTCTTCTAACTGTTTGCTGGCTTTTTCTAACCATCCAGGAGCTAAGGTGCAGTCCCCATCCATAAATTGAATCTGGGTTAAGTCAGGATGCTGTTCTATTAGCCATTGAAATCCTGTGTTTCTTCCTCTGGCCGCAGTAAAGGGGCGCTCGCTGTCTAGAGAGATAACGGATACGCCCAAGGATTTTGCTGTTTCTATGCTGCCATCCGTTGAGCCAGAATCTACATAAATAATAGGGGTATGATCATAATTTTTGGTTTCGTTAATGACAGATTTCAGACACTCTGTTAATCTTTCCCCTTCGTTTCTTCCAATAAGGACAATTCCTAATTTATTCATTTAAAACAATAACTATAACAAATTGTATCTTATCATAAACTGATTTTTAAATGTTTCTTAACTTAAAAACAGACACCTTTTTGGTAAAGTTAAATAGAAAAAAATTAAATTTAAACCCTGCTGTTAAATACGGAGTCTTATAAGTTATGAGTCAATTAGTGGCGATCGCTTGCGACGATGAATTTAAAGCCCAAGAGGTGCGTCTTACTTTAGCTAAGTTGCAAAAAGAGTATCTCATTGAACTTGAAGATGCTGCAGTAGTTATCAAAAATGATCAGGGGAAGGTTAAACTGAACCAAGCTATTAATTTAACGGCTGCTGGTGCTGCCAGTGGTAGTTTTTGGGGTCTTTTAATTGGGACTTTATTTTTTTGCCCTCTAGCTGGTGTTGCTGTGGGTGCAGCCAGTGGTGCCTTGAATGGTGCTATTAGTGATATTGGAGTAGATGATGATTTTATGCGGGAGTTAGGAGAAAGTCTCCCCCCAGGCTCTTCTGCTTTATTTGTTCTAATTAAAAAAGCAACTCCGGATAAAGTTCTTCAAGAAATTGCACCTTTTGGGGGCAAAGTATTAAGAACCTCTTTAAGTAAGGATGATGAAACTCAATTGCAAGAAGTGCTGGATAAACGAGGAATTAAACCCGAAGAAATTACAGCTTAGTCTTTGAGGTAGTTTCAGCTATTGTAGTTAAAGTCTGCTTTAAACAGCAGACTTTTTGCATTTAAAAATTACAAATTGAATCAGGTTTAATCGGACAATTTAAGTTATTAAGTGGATTATTAGCTACATTAAGATGGGTTACTTCAGTTAATGATTTTAAGGAAGAAATATCACTGATTTGATTATTATTTATCTTGATGTAGAATAATTTATGCAAATCAGACAGAGGAGTAATATCAGTAATATTATTTTCGGATAAGTAAACTTTTTCTAGGTTGGTTAAGTGAGACAAAGGTTTAATGTCATTGACTTTATTTTGATCAAGAATTAACAGATTTAACTGTGAAGATTTTTCTAGAGCATGAAGATCATTGATACGATTACCAGGGGCAATCAACACCTTTAAATTTTCAAGCTTTTCTAAACTATTAATATCTTTAATTTTATTATTCATCAAGGATATTCCTGTTAACTTATTGAGGTTAGCTAAGGCAGAAATATCAGAAATATGATTATTATCAAAAATGATTATTTTCAACTTATCTAGTGAGGATAAGTAACTAATATTAGTGATTTTATTAAAAGGAAGATAAAGATGAGTTAGGTTGGTTAATTCAGATAGGGGTTTAAGACTTCTAACTTGATTATTCCACATCCATAGTGTATCTAATTTTTTCATATTAGACATAGCAGAAATATCACTAATATTATTATTAGATAACTCTAATTTTTCAATTCTCGTTAAAGATGAAAGAGGAGTAATATCTGAAATTTTATTATCAGCCAAATATAATTCACTTAATCTTTGAAATGATGACAATGGCGTTAAATCTTCAATTTCTGTAGCGGATAAATCTAACTGTTTCCGTTTTGATAAATGGCGAGCAGCTAGTTCACAATCAGTTTTTTTAGCCTTTTCTAATAAAATTGAGACTGTATATTGAGTTTTTTCTGATAAATGTTCTTGATTTAAACATAATTCTACAAAGGTTGTCGTAGCATTGACAGATGTATAATTAAGCCAAGTCTCACTAATAAATAAGAAAAATAATAACCCAAAGAGAAATTGAATAATACGAGAAGAGAAAATTGCTCGTTTTAGACGTAACATAAAATTATCCTGAATAACATATATTGTAACAGCTTGGACATCTACTTTACTATTGATAGATTCAAGGGAAATACTAAAGAAACAATTTATAGCAACTTTAACCGTATTTTCCACAGTATAGCATATCAATTTTGTAAGCAAATAATTAATTTAATGCAGTGATAAAGGTCAACTATTTTGATGATTTTGATCACAACTTTGTAGAATCTAAAACTTCATGATCATCTTTCTTAAAACCATTAATAAGATGTAAATCTCTTTGGGGATAAGGAATTTCAATATTATTTTTCTTAAACGCTCTCCAAATATCACAAATTAAACTACTGGTTACTAATTTAGTAATAATGGGATTATCTAGCCAAAATTTGAGTTCAAAATTAATGCTAGAATCACCAAATGCAAGGGCAAAAGCAACCGGTCTAGGATAGGTTAAAATATTAGGGTTATTATCAGCAACCTCCAATAAAACTTTGATTACTTCTTGTGGATCACAATTATAGTTTGCCCCCACAATAACAGAACGATATACCAAAGGATCACTGCCAGTAAAGGTGGTAACTTCTTCAGTAAAAAAGGTTTGGTTGGGAATAATCTTTTCAGAATTATCTCTAATTACTTGTACAGTTGTTGCTCTTATTCCAAATTTTTTAACCTGACTCATTTCATTGTTAATACTAATAACATCATCTGGTTTTAATGCCCCTTCAAATAATAGAAATAAACCACTAACAAAGTTACTAATAACTTCTTTTAAACCGAAACCAATACCTACAGATAAACCACCTGTGATGGCAGCTAAGGCCGTGGGACTTATACCAACATAACCGAAAATTAGCGTTATTCCTAACCCAATTAAAAAGTAACGTAGGACTAAAGAAATGGATTGAACAGCCCTTTGATCGGTGCGTATTTCTTTAGAAAAAAGGTAGATTAATATCTTTTCTAATAGAGAGCATCCTGTAATCCAAAAATAAAGTCCACCCACAGTAACTACAATATCTCCCAAGGTTATAGACTGATCAAATAATTGAAAAAATGAAACACGAAATATGGTGTCAAAATCAGTTAATATATTGATAATATGTAGAATGACACAGGAGGCAAATAGAGGTGCAAAGAATCGATGATGATAATGTTTAACTGTATTATGATTAAATAAAGCATAAAGAGAAGTTAAAAATATCCGATAAAAAATATATACCCATAAAAGATGGATTGTATCAGTTAGATAACCAGCAAATAATCCCTGCTTTAAAAAAATAAACTTAATTATAGTAATCGTAATTAAACTAAAAACTGGAAAAAGAAGATAATAAAATAAAGCAGCACCACACTGTTGATAATAGCGCTCTTCATTTTTTTCTTCAAATTTGCTAATCTCAGGAAATCGTTTTTTAAATTTTCTCCATAACCCTTGAGAAATAAGAAACATAACAACAAGAGAAATAGTAATTACTAAAAGTTGTATTTGAACAGCAGGACGTTGTAAAATAATCATAGTTTGTAACCATTCTTCCCAAAAATAACTGGGATTAAGTATAATTTTTTGATTCATCACTCACCCTCACGCTCCTTAATTAAATTGATTATTGACTGCTTGTTGAATCTTTAAAGCAGCTTCTTCTGGTGTCACTTCTCCTGCTATCACTTGATCATAAAGAACATAACCATAGTCAAAGATAGCCTGATTTTTTTCTAGTTGATCCAAAGAGACAATAATCCCTGTTTTAGATTGTTCAAATAACACAGCTTGTCTAGGAAATAAACTCCCATCAACTTTAGCATTTTCATTAACTGGAATCAGAAATGCTGCTTTAACCTGTAATTGTTGTTGGTATTGAGCATTAGTGAGAAACTGAGCCATTTTCAAGGCTAATTGATGCTGATTATTATTAGAAGCTCGGTTAAAAATAAAACCAACTGTCCATAAAGGAGGAGTCGCTGGTTGATTTTCTCGACCGGGTAATAGGGCAACCCCTAAATTATTATTTCCTAATGCTTCACTAAGAAGAGGTAGCCAACCAGATGAACAAGTCATATAAGTTAACCGCCCTTGAAGAAAGGCTTCTTGTAGGGTTTCAGTATCCTCAATGAGATAAAAATTAGGTTCATTCTGGGCATTTTTTAGCCACTGCATCCACTGCGCCCAACCTTTATTTTCTCCTAAAATCATGCGCCCTGAATCATCAAATAATTTCCCCCCAAAAGCACCCGTTCCCCAAAAAGCCGTAGCAAAAGTAGAGGAAAATCCTACTGAATAACCTCGACGCGCCAGTAGAATCAACTCATCTAAGGTTTTGGGGGTTTCTTTAACCCTATTTTTGTTATAACAGAGCACTTGGGTTCCTAGACGAACTGGGATGGCGTATAGTTGATCCTGATAACTAACTTGTTGCAGAGTTTCTTGTCGAAACTGAGATAAGTCAATATTATCCTCATCTAAACTTTTCAAGTACCCTGAACGAATCAATGCAGAAATTTTGTCGTTGGTCAAAGAAACAGCAAAAATATCCGGACCAGCACCTCTGACCAATTCTTGGCTAAAATTAGATAACTGTTCATCAGGCAAGACAAATTTCAGAGATATTTTGACACCAGGATTGAGTTTAGTAAACTGCCCTATAGCATCATTAACAATGTCCTTATAATAAGCACTTTGTTCTTGTGTAAGTCCCACAGGAATCTCTGTCCAGACTAGAATTTCTCCTTTTAAAACTGGTTGGGTTGTCTCAAATTTTTCAATTTCGTTCTGGGCGCAACCATTGATTAATAATAGACTGATTAAGATGATAGTTAAGAAGCAATTTTTAATATTCATCTTTAATGATTTGAGTAGATAGTAAGCTGGTCTTCTAGACTGTAACAAGTACAAGGTTTATGTTACAGTTGATTAGTGATAATTGATACTTTTTCCCATGAAGCCCCTTTATTTATTACTACCATTAAGTATTATAGCGATCGCTTGGTTGGCGTTTGGTATTTATCAGGCAAATAGTGCGCCTTTGCCAATGGGGTTTCCTGCTCCTACCACCCCAGGCAAGATAGAAATTAAGCAATACCCTGCCTATCGTGCTGCTACCTATCATTATTCTGGTAATCTCTCTGAGGCAGGGAGTCAGGCTTTTTCTTCCTTATTTCAACACATTAGCAGCAATAATATTTCCATGACGGCACCAGTAGAAACTCGTTATCCATTGAGTACCCTAGAAAGTAATGAGAAAACAGGAGAAGCAACCGTTTCTTTTCTCTATCGTAACACCGATATTTATCCCCAAGAAATAGCTAATAACATTACAGTTGAAGACATCCCTTCTATGACAGTAGTAAGCTTAGGATTAATGGGAGGTTATTCCTATGCAAGTTATCAATACGGGTTAGATAAACTGAAAAAATGGCTATCAGAAAATACTTCCTATCAAATGATAGGTAAACCCCGTCGTTTATTCTATGATGGTCCTTATAAGCCCGATGCTACTAAACGTAGTGAAATTCAAATCCCTGTAACTCAATAAAGGTTAATTAAAAGAGATGAAAAATTTGACATTAAACAACGGAAATACTATCCCTCAGTTTGGACTTGGGACCTGGAAATCAGAACCAGGAGAAGTCAAAAATGCAGTTAAATACGCTTTGAGCATTGGTTATCAGCACATTGATTGTGCCCCTATATATGGTAACGAAAAAGAAGTCGGAGAAGGTTTAAAGGAATCTTTCGCTGAGAAGATTGTTAACCGGGAAGATATTTTTATAACTTCTAAATTATGGAATAACCGGCACTATAAACAAGATGTTGTTCCTGCTTTAAAACAAACTTTACAAGATTTACAGTTAGATTATCTTGACTTATATCTTATTCATTGGCCAGTCGCTTTTAAATCAGACGTTAATTTTCCTGAAGATGGTTCCGGCTTACTATCTTTATCCGAAGTTCCTTTAATAGAAACATGGCAAGGAATGGAAGAAGCAGCTAGGGAAGGGTTAGTTAAAAATATTGGTGTTTCTAACTTTAGTATCAAAAAATTGGAAAATATAAGATTAAACTGTAATCTTCAACCCTCTATGAATCAAGTAGAATGTCATCCTTATTTACAACAAGATGAACTACTTGCTTATTGTCAAAACAATGATATAGCATTTACTGCTTATTCGCCTTTAGGCTCAAAAGATCGTCCCAAATTTGTTAAGAATGATAACGAACCGATATTATTAGAAAATGAAGTGATCAAAAAGATAGCGCAAAAACACCAAGCAACCACAGCACAAATTTTAATAAAATGGGCAATTGAACGGGAAACCATTGTTATACCTAAGTCCGTTTCCCCTGAGAGAATAAAGCAAAACTATGAAGCACAAAATATTAGTTTAGATACAGAAGATATGGAACAAATCCAAGCACTTAATCTAAATTATCGTTATGTTGATGCTTCTTTCTTTGTTTTTCCTAACAGTAGTTATACTGTAGAAAATATTTGGGAATAAAATCATAATTGGGTCTAAAAACAATCCTTTAAAAGTGAATAGTTTTTGAGACGGAGTATAAATCTTTGTCTCAAAAACAACTTCCAACTTCGTTAACTGTCTTGGCACTCTACAGCCTAGATCCTATCCTCAGCAATACTTTATGAAGCAGGTGCAGGATGTGAGTTAATGGAATGTAAATTGTGAGGTAAGAATTGGGTACTTTAACAATATAGATAATCTTATAAAATTACTCACAGCAACCCATGTCAATAGAGTTACTTAATAATGGACTCCAAGCCTTACAAAAACACCAATACCCCGAAGCAGTAAAGTTTTTAGGTCATTTTTGTCAAGACTATCCCGATCGCAACTCTCCCTTTTATGTTCAGGGGTTAATTGCCCTAGCCAGAGCTTACCGAGGCAATGGACAAACCGAAAAAGCGACAACTCTAGCACAAACCCTAATGAAACATTCTAATACAGAAGTGCGAGAATGGGCGCAAGGGTTTTTATCGATTGTCAATCCCAATAAAATTAGTAATAATCCAGAGAATCCATCCCCTGAGTTTAATAACATAGCAGGAAGGGCAGCCCAAACAGGGCTTAAATTGATGATGCCGAGAATGGCTGATAACCTTAAGTTTGCCTCTAGTATGACCATTATTCTCTTGTTGGGGATGGTTTTAGCCCTCTGTTTAGGGTTGTTTTTAATTTTAGGTGGTCAAAATCCTCTATTGGGGTTGATGATTTCTGTAGGGGTTACGGTTATTTTCAATGGGGTGACATTTTTTGTCTCTCCTATGATTATGGATCTTACTCAAAAATGGCTTTACAAAACCCGTTGGGTTAATTTAACTGAAGTGAAACTTCATAGCCCCGAAGCAGCAGAAACCATTTTACGCGTGTGTAGAGAAAAACAGCTATCTCATCCTCGTTTGGGTATTATTGATGATCAAAACCCGACGGCTTTTACCTATGGTTCTCTTCCTGGAAATGCTAGATTAGTAGTTAGTAAAGGACTATTTACTTATTTGGATGATGATGAAATAGCAGCCGTTTATGCCCATGAACTAGGTCATATTATTCATTGGGATTTTGCCATTATGACTTTAGCTGCCACCTTAGTGCAAATTACTTATTTAATCTATTTATTTGCTCGGAGATGGAGTAATAAAGGTAATAGTGATAATAAGTTAAAAGATGGCTTAAAAGTGGCTTCATTTGCTGCTTATATTTTCTATATTATTGGCACTTATTTGATGCTTTATCTCTCTCGAACGAGGGAATATTATGCCGACCATTTTTCAGCCGAAGTAACAGGAAATCCCAACGGTTTATCACGGGCTTTAATTAAAATTGCTTATGGTATTACCGAGGAATTATCCAAAGAAACAGAGCCCAGTCAATTAATGCAAGGAACTCGCGCTTTAGGGATTTGTGATGTCAAGAGCGCAGCTACAGCCGGAACCATATATCGCGGTGTTGCTGAAGGTAAACAGTTAGGAAAAGTGTTTATTTGGGATTTATATAATCCTTGGGCAACATTAACAGAATTTAATTCTACTCATCCTTTAACGGGTAAAAGAATTCAAGCTTTATCTACCTATGCTGAACAAATGGGAGTGCAAGTGCAATTTAATATGGTCAATGTTATTAAAGAAGGTAATAAACTGGATAAACAAAAACTAATGACGAATTTTGTTTTAGATTTGATGATTAGTAATGCTCATTTTATTGGAGCTATTTTAGGATTTATTTTTGGTATTATTATCCCTGATTTCGCAAGCAATTTTATATATTTAGTAGAGTTGATTGCTTTGGGTTTTGGAGGTGGATTAATCATCAAAACTTTTCTCCTATATCCTAATGTTAATCAGGCTCAAGAATCGGATATTTTCAGTTTAATGTGTGATCCTTATGGTAGTCCGGTAAGAGGAAAACCTGTGCAATTGAAAGGAAAAGTAATTGGTAGAGGTGATGCTGGTTATGCCTTTGGTTCAGATGTTAAATTAAAGGATAAAACAGGGATGATTTTTGCTCGTTATGCCTCTCGTTTTGGATCTATAGGTAACTTCTTTTTTGGAGCCAATCAAGTTGAAGAATTGATTGAAAAACCTGTAGGAGCAGTCGGTTGGTTTCGTCGTGGAGTTGCTCCTTGGTTAGATTTTATGGAGTTATCAACTGGAGATAAAAAAGTTAAAAGCTATCATCGTTTTGGAGGATTGGTTACTGGTTTTTTGATAATAATTTTGGGTTTAATATTACCAATTTTAATAGGTTAGTATAATGAATTGCATATAAGCTACTCAGTAAAGATATTGAAAAAACATCTTTTCTTCTGGACTATTGTAGTTAAAAACTCTTGACTTTTAAATAATTATACTTAAACTTTGTATTAATTAGATTGTTTGTGATAGGAGACACAAACAATCTATTTTTTATATCACTTTCAAAAGAATTACTGAAAATATACTTGAGATCGTAATTAAACTTCAAATATTGATAATTATGACTCATGCAAATCAAGACGTAACATTTATATTAACAGGTTCAAGTAGTACAACTGGTGGTTATGGAAATGTTCGTACTTTCACTCAAGATGGTGTTACGGTTAATGTCAGAGGCTTTAGCAGTGATAAAAATGGTGGAGATTGGAAAACCGCTTATGTCGCTGCTTTTGATGGAGGTTTAGGCATTACAAACCGTCATGAGAGTGGTGCTCAGCATCGAGTGGATAATGGCAATAGTCTTGATTATCTAGTTTTTGAATTCGACAGCAAGATAACTTTAAATAGAGCCTTTCT
>JAAUYJ010066614.1_pt1 | contig 34066 bp, 6 predicted proteins | sample 7278031 | NCBI WGS metagenome assembly JAAUYJ01 (sample SAMN14350222, study PRJNA611818) | marine sediment metagenome | isolation source: surface marine sediment (1.8m) | place: French Polynesia: Moorea | collected 2018-08 | reverse complement strand
ATCCTGTTAATGCTCTTAGTAACCTGTCTTGTTTTAGGGCTCGTTCAACGTTTAGCATTTTTATGGCCAATTTATTCTTGGCTCATTCTACCTTATTTCCCAACAACTCTAGTTAACGATGGAATTGTTGTCAGCTTTGCAAGCTGCTGAAGCAGAAGAAGTTGTTAAAGTAGTGATAGAAGAAGGACTACCTGATGTGTTTTGTACAGGGATGGATTTTGAAGAAGTGGCAACAGGAAAACAACTCGATCTAAAAGCTAGTAATCATGGTTACTACAATATTTTGAAACAAATGTCTCAAAGTAGCAAAGTAATTTTGTCACTTGTGCGTGGTAAAGTCCAGGCGGGAGGGGTGGGTTTAGTAGCAGCAAGCGATCTAGTTATTGCTGATGAAACGGCAACTTTTGTTTGATCAGAATTATTGTTTGGATTATTACCAGCTTGTGTATTGCCTTTTTTGATTCGTCGAGTGGGATTTCAAAAAGCCTACCGTTTAGCACTAACAACTCAAACTATCTCAGCATCAGAGGCTGATAAGTGGGGATTAATCGATGAATATGGCAGTAATACTAATCAGTTAATTAGTAAATATATTCGACGTTTAAAGTATTTACCCTCATCAGGGGTGAAAGAGTTAAAAAATTATATTAATCAGTTATGGATTATTCAAGCAGAAACTCAAGATTTAGCTGTAAATAAGATTTATAGCCTAATAGTAGAACCTACGATCCAAGAAAAAATCAAACGTTTTCAAAAAGAGGGAGTATTTCCATGGCAAACGTAAATATTAATTTGGACTTAGTAAAGGGCAAATCCGATGTAGTACAACTGATGGAGTTGGATAATGGCGTCGTGCAAATCACGATGAAAGATGAAGAGAACTGCAATACTTTTTCTCCCGGAATAATTGAGGGATTATACAAATGTTTTGGTGCAGTTGCTCAAAACAAAAGTTATAAAGTGGTAGTTTTGACAGGCTATGGAAATTATTTCTGTTCGGGAGGAACAAAAGAAGAGTTAATTGGTATTTACAAAGGAGAAATTAAATTTAATGATTTAGATTTTTTTAGGATAGCATTAGATTGTGAAATACCGGTAATTGCAGCTATGCAAGGTCATAGTATTGGTGGAGGTTTTGTTTTTGGATTGTATGCAGATTTAGTTGTGTTAAGTCAAGAAAGTATTTACACCACTAATTTTATGAAGTATGGTTTCACACCAGGCCTGGGATGCACGTTAATTGTACCTGAGAAGTTAGGTGTATTAGGGCAGGAAATGATGTATACTGCCCTAAACTATCGAGGGAAAGAATTGGCTCAACGGGGTGTTTTTTGTCCAGTTGTACCAAGAAAAGATGTGCTAAAAGTTGCTAAAAAGATAGCATACGAAATGTCGGAAAAACCGAGACTATCTTTAATAACTTTAAAGGAACATTTAAGAAAAAAAATTAATAAAAAGTTGCCTGAATTTATAGATGAAGAACTGGCTATGCATGAAATAACTTTTCATCAATCAGAGGTGGCAAGTAGAATTGAGGAACTTTTTGGCGAAACAACAACTATGGTTGATTCGCTCGAATTGAATCAAAAAAATGTCAAGCAAGAGCGAGAAGAAATAAATCAGCAAGAAGAAATACTAAATCAATTACAATCGGGTGAATTTTCTTTAGAAAAAACAGAAGAAATACTACCTAGTTTAGATAGGGATAAAGAACAAGAAAAGGAAGTAGTTCGACAAATAAATAATTCTCAAAAACTACTAATTAATTTTGAGAATTCGGAAAAAATATTGTCTCTATTGAATGCGGGAGAAATATCTTTAGAAAATGCTGAAAAATTATTATTTGAAGTAGTAGAAGTAGACAAAAAAACAGAAAATAAAAACCATATAGCAACTACAGATATTGCAATTATTGGAATATCTTGTCGATATCCAGGAGCGAGAAACAGGAAAGAATTTTGGCACAATTTAACGAATGGAGTTGAGAGTCTTACAGAAGTTCCACCAGGAAGATGGGAACAGAAAAATTGGTATCATCCCGATCCAGAACATCCAGGTACATCCTATTCAAAATATGCTGGTTTTTTAGATGAAATTGATAAATTTGACCCTTTCTTTTTTGAAATTTCTCCACTAGAAGCTGAGTTTATGGAACCTCAGCAAAGAATATTTTTAGAAGAAGCTTATCATGCTATCGAAGATGCGGGATATGCTCCTGATTCTCTCAAAAATCAACAGTTTGGTATATTTGTGGGAGTAGCAGATGGTGGTTATAGCAAATTATTGTCAGATGCAGGGGTAGGGAATAATCGACTAGCACTCACAGGAAATCTCCCGTCAATGGTATCTGCAAGAATTGCCTATTTTCTAGATACAAAAGGGCCAGTAGTAGCTATTGATACGGCTTGTTCCTCTTCATTAGTTGCCGTTCATCAAGCTTGTGAAAGTATTCAACGAGGAGAAAGCAAACTGGCCATTGCTGGGGGAATAGTCATTATGACAACAGCAGATGGACAAATATTGTCGAGTCAGTCTCAAATGATATCTGCTGAAGGACATTGTAAAACCTTTGATGCTGAAGCATCTGGTACAGTTTGGGCCGAAGGCTGTGGTGTCGTTTTATTGAAAAGGTACGATCAAGCTATTCAAGATGGCGATCATATCTATGGAGTAATCAAAGGAACAGGAATTAATTATGATGGTAATACTAACGGCATTACAGCTCCCAGCAGTCAATCTCAAACCAGTTTAGAAGAAGGAGTTTATCATAAATTTGGAATTAATCCAGAAACTATTAGTTATGTAGAAGCTCATGGAACTGCAACAGTCTTGGGAGATCCTATAGAAGTAGAAGCGTTAACAAGTACCTTTTCTAAGTGGACTAAGAAGAAACAGTTTTGTGCGATTGGATCTGTCAAAACAAATATAGGTCATGCAGTTTACTCCGCTGGAATTTCGGGTTTAATTAAAACCGCTTTGTGTCTTAAGAACCAGAAGTTAGTTCCTTCGTTACATTTTAATCAAGCTAACCCACATATTGATTTTGAAAATAGCCCATTTTATGTCAATACAGAATTGAAAGATTGGAAAATCCCTGATGGCCAAATAAGACGAGCTGTAGTGAGTTCCTTTGGTTTGACCGGAACTAATGCTCATCTAGTTATAGAAGAAGCACCAAGAGAAGGCAACAGGCAACAGGCAACAGGCAACAGTGAAGATTACTTAGAACGTTCAGTTAATCTATTGACTCTCTCAGCTAAAACAGAAATGGCTCTTTCTGAGTTGGTCGTTCGTTATCAAAATTATCTGGGAGAAGAAAACAATTACAGTGAGTTAGGAGATATTTGCTACACAGCTAATACCGGACGTACCCATTTTAACCATAGATTAGCAGTCATTGCTTCTAACCAAAATGAATTAGTAGAAAAACTCGTACAATACGAAGCAGGTGAAGAAGTAGCAGGAATATGTTCGGGAAATCTACCAAACAATATCACTCCACCTAAAATAGCCTTTTTATTCACAGGGCAAGGTTCCCAATATGTAAATATGGGGAAGGAACTATATGAAAAGTCATCAGTATTCCGAAAAGCTATTAATAAATGTGACGAAATTTTAGGGAGGTTGTCTGTAAAGTCCCTATTATAAATTCTCTATCCCGAAGATCAAGACACATCCAACTCATTCCTATTAAATCAAACCGCTTATACCCAACCAGCAATTTTTGCTCTTGAATATGCTTTAGCACAAGTATGGCAATCTTGGGGAATCAAGCCAGATATAGTCATGGGTCATAGTGTGGGAGAATATGTAGCAGCAACAATAGCAGGAATTTTTAGTTTAGAAGATGGTCTGAAACTAATTGCCGAGCGGGGACGGTTAATGCAAGAGTTACCCCCTGGTGGTGAGATGGTGGCTGTGATAGCATCAGAATCTCAAGTGGTAAAAGCTATAAGTGAATATACTTCACAAGTGACAATAGCAGCAATTAATGGACCAGAAAGTATCGTGATTTCTGGTGAAAGTGAAGCGCTGGCAACCATTTGTAGTAAGTTAGAAGCAATGGGAGTTAAGACTAAGCATTTACAGGTGTCCCATGCTTTTCATTCCCCGTTAATGGAGCCAATGTTGGCAGAATTTGCAGCCGTAGCTCAGTCAGTCATCTATAATCAGCCTAGAATACCACTGATATCAAATGTTAGTGGTGAACAGGTGGGTGTGGAAATTACTACTGCGGAATATTGGGTAAATCATGTCCGACAACCAGTGAAGTTTGCCGAAAGTATGAAAACTCTGCATGAGGAAGGTTATGAAGTATTTGTAGAAATCGGACCAAAACCAATATTATTAGGGATGGGAAGGCAATGTCTACCGGAAGGTGTGGGAGTATGGTTGCCATCATTACGTCCGAATAAAATCCCCCTCCAGTCCCCCTTAGAAAGGGGGAGGGTAGAGGATGCTGCGCTTTTGAACGATGAATGGCAACAAATGCTATCAAGCTTAGGACAATTGTATGTAAAAGGTTTCAATGTAGATTGGTTAGGATTTAACCACGATTATACTAATCAGAAAGTAGCATTGCCCACATATCCATTTCAGAGAGAACGTTATTGGATAGATACTTCTAAAAATCAAGACCGGAATACTACTAATCAAAGTTCAAATTTAGTTAAACTACTTAATCAAGGTGACATAGAGGAATTAACTCAAGAATTGAAGTTATCAGAAGAATTAACAGAAGATGAGCAAAAATTATTACCTAAGTTATTAAATATTTTAGCTAAAAGACAGCAAAAATATCTGCAAGAGCAAGATTACATAGTAGGTGACTATTATGATGAGTTAGCTTCTTTGATGGATGAAGAAGCAATCATCAACTATATTCCTTTGCCGGGGATTATGAGAGGATTTTCATGGATTCTATTTTTCGCCCAATTAAAAACACAAGAAAAATCTCAGAAATTAGCATCAACTGCCCAGCAAGAAATTAGAAATATCGCTTGGCAGAAAGTCGATTTTTCTTCTTTTCAGAAAGTATTAGATATTGGCTGTGGTCATGGGACAGACTTAATGGCTTTAGGTCAGAAATATAATCACTTAGAGCTTTGTGGTTATACAATATCAGACCGACAAGTAGAATTAGGAAATCAAAAAATTAGTCAATTAAACCTAGAAGATCGGGCAAAAATTGTTAATGGAGATAGTTCTCAGGATGAGTTTCCAGATAATTACGATTTGATATATGGATTTGAAGTAATTTGTCACATTAAGAAGAAACAAGAACTATTTTTAAACATCAGAAATCACTTAAATAATGAAGGTAATTTCGTTATGTCAGATTTTATCTCTAACGCCTCATTTAATATTGATTATGATGCTCATTCATCTTATCTGATAACTCAACAAGAATGGCTACATTTACTATCAGAAAGTCATCTGAAAATTATACAATATGTAGATATTAGTAAGGAAATTGGAAATGGTCTACACGATCCAAATTTCCCAGAGAATCTGAACTATGTATGCAAGAAAAGTAATCTAAACGAAAATGCCAGAGTAGGACTTCAATCTTACGACAACCTATACAAAATGTTGCGTAAACAGCTAGTCAGCTATGTAGTAATGACAGCACAAAAACAAGAGCAGTTGTCAGTAGATGAAATTTACAAGTGGAACCAAGAAATTCTACAGAAACCACTACATTACTCTGATGTTTCATTACAAAAACTTTTCTACGGAGTAGAATGGCAAAAAGTAGGACCTCGACAACAGCAGAAAAAACAACTACAGTCGAATAATTGGATCATATTTAGCGATAGAGATGGTGTAGGAGAAAAACTGAAAAACCTCCTAGAAAAAAGAGGCGATCGCTGTTTCATGGTATTCATAGGGGAAACCTACAAGCAAAAAGAAACAGGAAGTTGGGAGTTAAACCCATCTAATCCAGGAGATTTTGAGAGGTTTTGCCAAGAAGTAAAGATAACTGTTGGAGAAAGTCTGAGAATAATTCACTTGTGGAGTCTAGAAACTACACCTTCTCAGCAACTAACTCAGTCAGCTTTAGAATCAGCACAAAAGTATAGTTGTGGTAGCGTATTGCATCTGGTGCAAGCTATGGAAAAACACTGGAATTTGAACTCATCCCAACTGTGGTTAATTACCAAAGGTTCCCAGTCCGTGTTGCCTCATGCAGAAGAAGTAGCAATAGCCCAAACCCCACTATGGGGACTAGGAAAAGTCATATCTCTAGAACATCCTCAATTATGGGGAGGACTAATAGACTTAGACAAGGAATCATCCACAAACGAAACAGAAATACTACTACAGCTAGTAGAAGAAGATGAGCAAGAAGATAGACTGGCAATTCGTCATGGAGAAATCTATGTAGCTCGTTTAGAAAGAAAACTCTTAGCAGAAACTCAGCAACTATCTTTAAGTGAGTCAGGAAGTTATTTAATTACAGGGGGAACAGGAGCATTAGGATTGAGTATAGCTCAATGGTTAGTAGAGAAGGGATGTAAACATCTAGTATTAATCAGTCGCTCTCAACCATCAGAGCAAGCACAATTGAAGATTAATAGTTTACAGAAGCAAGGAGCAGAAGTAGTTGTAACTCAAGCAGATGTATCTGTTCAAGAAGATATGGAGAGAGTCTTCAAGCAAGTAGAAGAAGCAATACCACCTCTCAAGGGAGTAATTCATGCCGCAGGAGTTATAGGATTTGACTTGCTTGAGAATTTAGAACTTTCTCAACTCGAAGCCATACTGCGTCCAAAAGTAGTAGGAGGATGGTTGCTACATCAATTAACTCAAAAGCTAGAGATAGACTTTTTTGTGAATTTCTCCTCCATAGCATCAGTATGGGGTTCAAAAGGTCAAGCTCACTATGCAGCAGCCAACAATTTTCTGGATGGATTAACTGATTATCGGCAATCTATGGGATTACCAAGCTATAGCATAAATTGGGGGGCTTGGTCAGGAGGAGGAATGGCAACAGGAGAGGCAATGAATTTGCTAAACCAAATGGGGGTAAAACCAATGGAACCAGAAAAAGCAATAGCTAGTTTGGAGAAAATATTAGCAAGCAATAGCCCTCACACAGTAGTAGCAGATATAAATTGGGATTTATTTAAGGAACTCTACGAACTAGGAGGTAAAGGGTCATTTCTGGAAGAAATTTCACTAGACTCAGAAGCAACAGACGGAGAACGCGCTTCGGAAAAAAGCTCAGAGTTGTTACAAGAACTTCATCAAGCTCCAGAAAGTGAACGGAACCAAATGCTAATCGAGCATCTTCAAACTGATGTAGCAAAAATTATAGGATTATCGAAATCTCAACTTCCAGATCCGGAGTTAGGATTCTTTAAAATGGGAATGGATTCCTTGATGGTGGTTGAGCTAAGAAATATGTTGAGTTCTACTTTTAGTTCCTCCATCAGCAGCTCAACATTGTTTGAAAAGTCTAATATCAAAGACTTAGCTGAATACTTAATGGAAGAAATTTTCCTAGAAGAGCAAGAACAGGAAATTGATGTTCAGGATAGTCAAGATATAACTACTGCCAAGAAAATAGAAACAAACTTTGAAGGAGAAATTGATGTTGCGATTACATCAGAGTTACAAGAAATCCAAGCTTTACTGAAGGAGGAAAACTAAAGTGAGTAATATTTCTCAAACAAGCCAACAAAACTTGCTATCCCAATCAGAGTTACAAGAAATCCAAGCTTTACTGAAGGAGGAAAACTAAAGTGAGTAATATTTCTCAAACAAACCAACAAAACTTGCTATCCCAATCAGAGTTACAAGATATCCAAGCTTTACTGAAGGAGGAAAACTAAAGTGAGTAATATTTCTCAAACAAGCCAACAAAACTTGCTATCCCAAGAAGTACTTCAAACTTTGAAGGAAATGCGAGGTAGACTCGAAGCAGTCAACAAAGCCAAAACTGAACCAATCGCAATTGTTGGTATGGCTTGTAGATTTCCTGGAGGAGCAAACGATCCATCAACATATTGGAGCTTATTACATGATGGGATAGATGCCATTACACCAGTTCCTCCTGAGCGTTGGGATGTCAACGCTTATTACGAGTCTGACCCAGAAGTTTCAGGGAAAGCTTATACCAGAGAAGGGGGTTTTATCAATCAAGTCGATCGGTTTGATCCTCTGTTTTTTGGTATTTCTCCGAGAGAAGCAGTTAGTTTAGATCCTCAGCATCGATTACTTTTGGAGGTAACGTGGGAAGCACTGGAAAATTCTGGTCAGACCTGGGCAAACCTTAAGAATAGTCAGACAAGTGTATTTATGGGGATTTCTACAGATGACTATTCTGCTCTGAGTCTAATGAACCAAAATCAAAGGGGAAGAAGTAGTTATTCTATTCTTGGCAATAATAGAAGTATTGGTGTAGGACGTATTTCGGATTTACTAGGTTTACAAGGTCCGAATATACAGGTAGATACAGCTTGTTCAAGTTCTTTGGTTGCTACCCATCTGGCTTGCCAGAGCTTACGTTCAGGAGAATCAAATTTAGCATTAGTGGGTGGAGTAAATTTAATATTATCACCTACCAGCACTATTGGTCGCTGCCAAATGAAAGCACTATCTCCTGATGGTCGTTGCAAGACTTTTGATGCTGCTGCTAATGGTTATGGTCAAGGAGAAGGATGTGGTGTTCTAGTTTTGAAGCGCTTGTCTGATGCAGTTCGTGATGGCGATCTAATTTCAGCGGTGATTCGAGGTTCTGCTGTGAATCACGATGGACCTAGTAGTGGCATGACAGTTCCCAATAGAATGGCTCAGAAAAAGGTAATTCAACAAGCTCTGGCAAATGCCAAGTTAGAACCCCATCAAGTTAGTTATTTAGAGGCTCATGGTACAGGAACTTCTTTAGGAGATCCAATTGAAATAGAAGCTCTGGCAGAAATATACAGCAAAAATCGTCCAGCAAATCAGCCTTTAATTGTGGGTTCAGTCAAGACTAATATTGGGCATTTAGAAGCAGCAGCAGGTGTATCATCTTTGATGAAGGTAATTTTGGCTTTGAAGCATCAGGAAATCCCTCCTCATTTACATTTAAAACAACCTAACCCTCATGTAGATTGGGATAGATTACCAATAAAAATTCCTACTTCATTAATGCCTTGGTCTGGGGAAGGAAAAGCAAGAATAGCAGGAGTTAGTTCTTTTGGTATGGGTGGTACTAATGCTCATATAGTTTTAGAAGAAGTTCCTAATGAAGTCAGAAGTCAGAAGCGGTGCGACCCCGCGTCGGCGCAAGATGCAAGCGGTCAGACCCCGCGTCGCCGACAGGCGCAAGCGGTGCGACCCCGCGACGACGACAGTCGCAAGGGAATGCGCACCAAGAGAGGGAATGCTGACCAAGAGAGGGAATGGGCACCAAGAGAGTCAGAAGTCGGAAATGAGGATATTGTTGAACGTCCAATCCATATATTAACTCTATCGGCAAAAACAGAAAAAGGTTTAGAAGATTTAGTCAGTAGTTATCAAAAGCATTTAGAAACTTATCCAGATTTGGCAGTAGCAGATGTATGTTATACAGCTAATACAGGCAGGAAACATTTTAAGCATCGACTAGCAGTTATTATTTCTGACCAAAAGGAATTAGCAGAAAAGCTATTTGACCAAAAAACAGGGAAGGAGGTATTGGGCAGATATTCTGGAGAGTTTGATAGTGGTAGTATAAGTTCTAAGATAGCTTTCCTATTTACAGGTCAAGGTTCCCAATATGTGGATATGGGTAAGCAACTTTATGAAACTCAACCAACTTTCCGTCAAACTTTAGATCGGTGCGAGCAAATTTTACAATCCTATCTAGAATATTCTCTATTAGAAGTTGTCTACCCTCAAGATGTAGAAAAATCAACCTCAAATTTGTTAGACCAAACAGCTTATACTCAACCTGCTTTGTTTGCGATTGAATATGCTTTGTTCAAGTTATGGGAATCTTGGGGAATCAAACCAACTGTAGTTATGGGTCACAGTGTCGGAGAATATGTGGCTGCAACTGTAGCTGGAGTTTTCAGTTTAGAAGATGCTCTGAAATTAATTGCGATGCGAGGGCGGTTGATGCAACAGTTACCCTCTGGTGGAGAGATGGTGGCAGTGATAGCTTCAGAATCTCAAGTTATAGAAGCAATAGGGGACTATAGTGCCCAAGTGGCAATAGCAGCTATAAACGGACCAGAAAGTATAGTGATTTCTGGTGAGAGTGGAGCGATCGCTAGTATTTGTCGTGAACTAGAATCGTCAGGAGTCAAGACTAAGCATTTACAAGTTTCTCATGGTTTCCATTCCCCATTGATGGAACCAATGTTAACAGAATTTGAAACAGTAGCCAAACAAGTACTCTATAATCAGCCTCAAATACCACTAATATCTAATGTGACTGGTCAAAAGGTGGGAAATGAAATTACTACTGCTGAATATTGGGTGCGTCATGTGCGACAACCAGTAAGATTTGCTCAGAGTATGAAAACTCTAGAGAAACAAGGTTACGATCTATTTCTAGAAGTTGGACCGAAACCAATATTGTTAGGAATGGGAAGGCAATGTTTACACAAAGGTGTGGAAAAATGGTTGCCATCATTACGTCCGGGAGTAGATGAATGGCAACAAATGCTATCAAGTTTAGGAGAGTTTTATGTAAAAGGAGCGCAAATAGATTGGTCGGAGTTTGACAAAGATTATATTCGTCAGAAAGTAGCTTTACCGACGTATCCATTCCAACGAGAAAGATATAGGATAGAAACTAACAATGACTTTTTGGCAAGACAGCAATTTTCAACAGGTCAAAACCTGCATCCACTATTAGGTCAAAAGTTAAATTGTGCCAGCGAACAACAGATATTTACATCACAAATCGGAGAAAAATCACCAGAGTATCTGAGTCATCACCGAGTATTTAATCAAGCACTATTTCCCACAACAGGCTACCTAGAAATAGCAATGGCAGCAGGAAATAACCAATTAAAAACATCTCAGATAGTAATAGAAGACCTAACGATCGCTAGGGGATGGATACTACCAGCAGGAGAACTAATAAATGCTCAAACTATACTCACCCCAACAGATAACCAAGGCTACAAATTTCAAATATTTTCTCAGGTTGAACAACTGGAGTGGAGACTCCATGCTCAAGGAAAAATTAGAAAAGATTCAATCTCTCCTACTCAGACAAAAGTTGACCTAGAAAAATACAAAAATGAATGTAATCAAACAATAGAAGTCAAACAACATTATCAAAAATGTCAACAAGTAGGGATAGACTACGGGCATACCTTCCAAGGCATTCAAGAATTGTGGTCAGGTTCAAACCAAGCATTAGGTTATATCAAACTCCCCGAAGAATTGATAACACAAACAAACGACTATAATTTCCATCCAGCACTATTAGATGCAGCCTTGCAAGTAATGTCTCATGCACTGCCAGAAACGGATAATGACAAAACTTATCTACCAATAGGAATAGAAGAATTCAGAGTATATAAGAATCCAGGGCTGAGTCTATGGGCTTACGCATCAGTAACCAGTCGAGAAGTGGAAACTCCAGAAAGTTTGACTACTATTATCACCATAGTAACTCCTTCAGGAGAAATAATTGCCAACCTCAAAGGTTTACGACTCAAACTAGCAACAAAACAGACCTTACTGGGAACAGAAACCGAATCAATAGAAAATTGGTTGTATGAAGTAGAGTGGAGAAACAAAGGTATTTTAGGTAAACTACTACCACCAGATTTCCTCATACCTCCTATAGAAATCAACCAAAAATTAACTCCAACTCTGACAGAATTAGTAACTCAAGTAGATAGTGAAAAAATTGCGTCTGTTCAAACAAGCTTAGAAGAATTAAGCAGAGATTATATAGTACAAGCGTTACAGTCAATGGGTTGGTCATACAAACCAACGGAAAGCTTTGCATTTGATGTAGCAGCCCAAAAATTAGGTATAGTTCCTACCCATCGACCACTGTTTAAGCGTTTGCTGCAAATATTGACAGATTCAGGAATACTCAAGTCAAAGAATCAGCAGTGGGAAGTAGCACAAACCTTAGCTGAAGTCAAGCCGACTGAAAAAATCAGCAGTTTACAGAATAAATATCCAGAAGAAACAGCAGCATTGACACTACTCTCTCGTTGTGCCTCTAAACTAAGTGGGGTATTACGAGGTGCAATAGACCCAGTAGAGTTAGTGTTCCCCCAAGGAGATTTGACGGCAGCGACTCAACTTTATGAAGAGTCAACAGTAGCGAAAGTGATGAACACAATAGTAGAAAAATCCATCACCAAAGCTATAGAAAAATTACCCAAAAGCCGAGGACTCAGGTTGTTGGAAATAGGAGCGGGAACAGGAGGGACCACAAGCTATATCCTACCTCATCTAAATCCTCAGCAAACCGAATATACATTCACGGATATAGGGGCATTATTTACAGCCAAAGCTCAAGAGAAATTCCGGGATTATAAGTTCATCAAGTATCAAACTTTAGACATAGAAGTAGACCGGAAAACTCAAGGATTTGAGGCTCATCAATATGATGTAATTATTGCAGCTAATGTACTTCATGCAACTACAGATATGAAGCAGACATTATCCCATGTGCGAGAACTGTTAGCAGATGGGGGAATGTTGGTGTTATATGAAGCAACAGCTAAAACAATATGGGTAGATTTAATATTTGGACTGTTAGAAGGATGGTGGAAATTCAGTGATTATGAATTACGACCAGATTATCCTTTGTTGAGTAGAGACAAATGGCATCATGTTTTGAGAGAAACAGGTTTTACTGAAGTAGTTACTATGCCAGAAGTGGAGGGAATGGCAGAAACATTGTCAGAGCAAACGGTAATTGTAGCTCAAAGCTCTCAAACGAAGTTAGAACAAAGGAATGACGGTTCTAAGAGTTGGTTGATACTGGCAGACTCTCAGGGAGTAGGGCAACACTTAGCGAACTTACTCCGCTCAGTAGGAGAGGTTTGTACTTTAGTATTTGCGGGAGAAAAGTATCAACAGATAGCTCCGGGAGAATTTAGTATTAATCCTAATCAAGCTAAAGATTTTGAGGAAGTAATAGAGACAGTGGCAGGGAAGTCACCATCATTGTATGGAGTGGTGCAATGTTGGACGACTGAAGCCAGAGTGGGTCAAGGTATTAATTCTGAAGAGTTAGGAAGTTTATCGAAGTTAGGGTGTGGCACAACTCTATCTTTAGTACAAGCATTGGTAAAAGGTGGGTTATCAACTCTCCCTCGATTATGGTTAGTGACAAGTGGTGCTCAGGCGGTGCCGTCAGATCACCCGGTGATACCAGGAGTAGCTCAATCTTCGGTATGGGGAATGGGGAAAGTGATTAGCTTGGAACATCCAGAGTTGAACTGTACTCGTATAGATTTGGACCCAGAGGAGACTTTAGAGGGTAAAGTTGATGCCCTATTTAAAGAAATTTGGTCGGAGGATAGGGAAGACCAGGTAGCATGGCGTGGGGATGGTCGTTATGTAGCTCGGTTGGTGGGTAGTCGTCATCGGCAACCAGTGGCACAACAGTTGGTGCCATCACAACCATTCAAACTAGGAAGTTCCCAGAAGGGTAGTTTGGATAACTTAATCCTAGAACCAGTTACGAGACATTCGCCAGGAACAGGGGAAGTAGAGATTAGAGTGAAGGCAACAGGATTGAATTTTCGTGACGTTCTCATAGCCTTGGATATTTATCCAGGAGAGCCTGTAATGGGAGGAGACTGTGCGGGTGAAGTAGTAGCTGTAGGACCGCAAGTCAAAGATTTTCAAGTGGGTGACTTAGTTATGGCTATGGCTCAAGGCAGCTTTAGTCAGTATGTAACTGTTGATGCTACCTATGTAGTTATTAAGCCAGAAAATCTGAGCTTTGAGGAAGCAGCATCTATTCCAGCTAATTTTTTAACAGCTTATTATGCTTTGCATCATCTGGCTAAGATTCAAGCTGGCGAGCGCATTCTGATCCATGCTGGTGCGGGAGGGACAGGAATGGCAGCGGTTAAAATTGCACAGCAAGCAGGAGCTGAGGTTTTGGCTACGGCAAGTCCTCCCAAATGGGAAGCATTACGCAATCTGGGTGTTAAACATATTATGAATTCCCGGACATTAGAATTTGTTGACCAGGTGATGGAAATAACTCAAGGTCAAGGAGTGGATATTGTACTCAACTCCCTGACTTCTGGGGAATTTATTAGCAAGAGTATGTCAGTAGTAACTCAGGGTGGTGGGTTTGTGGAAATCTCCAAGCGAGGAGTATGGGATTCAAGCCAAGTAGCAGCAGTCAGACCAGATTTATCTTATTTTGTGGTGGATTTAGTCAAAGAGTCAATAGAGCAACCAGAATTAATCAATTCTATGTTGCAAGGGTTGAAAGACAAATTCTGCAATGATTTACTACAACCACCACCAATAAAGGTATTTCCTATAGAGGAAGTCATTGATGCCTTCCGTTATATGCAACAAGCCAAACATATAGGTAAGATTGTGGTAACTAAAACACAACTTGCTGATGGCAAGACTCAAAAGCCTTTAAGTTTCCGTTCTGGAGCTAGCTATTTGATTACAGGAGGTATGGGAGGTTTGGGTTTACTCGTAGCTAATTGGATGGTGTCAAAGGGGGCTAAACATTTAATATTGTTAGGACGCCGTTCACCGGATGATGCTGCTATCAAAAAAATAACAGAGTTAGAAATGGCAGGAGCGTCGGTGGTAGTGGAAAAAGCCGACGTGTCTGATTGGGAAGCGATGAGAGGGGTGTGGCAGAGGATTGAGGAGTCAAGCCGACCATTAGCAGGAGTGATTCATTCTGCGGGGATGTTATCAGATGGAGTGCTACAAAATCAGAATTGGTCTAGTTTTGAGCAGGTGATGGCACCGAAAGTGCAAGGTGCTTGGCATTTGCATCAATTGAGTCAAAATCAATCATTGGACTTTTTTGTGCTGTTTTCTTCCGTAGCATCTCTGTTGGGTTCACCTGGTCAGGGAAATCATTCTGCTGCTAATGGGTTTCTTGATGGTTTAGCTCATTATCGTAGAACTATGGGATTACCGGGATTGAGTATTCATTGGGGTGCAGTTTCTCAAGTGGGAGAGGCGGCCGAACGGGGTGCAGATGTGAGGGTAAGTAAGCAGGGAATGGGTGCAATTTCTCCGGTTCAGGTATTGGAGTCTCTGGAACTATTGATGAGTGGTTCGGATGTGGAAGTAGGGGTCGTGCCTATTGAGTGGTCATGGTGGCAGGAAAGAGTAGCACAGTGGCGGTTTTTGGTAGATTGGCAGGAAACACTCAAAACAACTTCTAAAACATCTAACTCAGAATTTATTTTAAAGCTAGAGAGTACAGCACCAAATAGACGTAAATCTTTATTAGAAGAACATATACGTCTTCAAGTAGCTTTGGTCTTAGGTATAAGTAATCCCAAATCTATTTCATTAGAAACAGGATTTTTTGACCTGGGTATGGATTCTTTGACCTCTGTGGAGTTGAGAAACAAGTTGCAAGCTAGCTTAGAGCGATCGCTACCATCTTCTCTAGCTTTTAATTATTCTACAATTAATAAGCTTGTAGATTACTTGGCTAAAGAATTACTGGTTGAAAAAGATCGAATATTAGATGATGTAGATAACAGCGAAGAAGTTATTGAAATAGAAGATATTGCGAAAAGACTGGCAAAACAACTGGGAGAAAATTAGGAGGTATTTCTATGAGTAGTAACCAAGAGCAAGGCTATGCCAAACTGATGCAAAAAGCATCAGATAAGATAGCTAAATTAGAGGCTGAACTTGATGCCGTAAAAAGTAAGGACAAATCAGAACCAATCGCTATCATCGGTATGAGTGGTCGCTTCCCTGGAAGTGCATCTACTCCTGAAGCCTTTTGGGATTTGTTACAAAATGGAGTAGATGCCATCACAGAAGTACCAAAAGATCGATGGCATATTGATGATTATTATGACCCAGAACCCAAAGTTCCTGGTAAAATATATACTCGTTATGGAGGGTTTATTGACAACATACAGGAATTTGATGCTAATTTTTTTGGTATTTCTCCCAAGGAAACAATTCATCTAGACCCTCAACAACGATTACTCTTGGAAGTTAGTTGGGAAGCTCTAGAACGTTCAGGAACAAATCCTCGACAATTGCAGGGGAGTAAAACAGGTGTATTTATTGGTATTGGAGCTAACGACTATACCCAGCGTATACTGAGTCAGGGTAGAGAAAAAATTAATGCTTATATGGCGACAGGTAATGCTCATAGTACAGCATCAGGGCGAATTTCCTATATTCTGGGGTTGACAGGACCTAATTTAGCAGTAGATACTGCTTGCTCTTCTTCATTAGTAAGTATTCATTTAGCTTGTTCAAGTTTAAGGAATCAAGAGTGCAATTTAGCTCTGGCAGGAGGGGTGCATCTGTTGATGTCTCCAGATTTCAGCATCAGCTTTTCTAAGGCTCGGATGTTATCTTTTGATGGTCGGTGCAAGACTTTTGATATCTCTGCTGATGGATTTGTCCGTGGTGAAGGATGTGGTATTGTTGTACTCAAGCGTTTATCAGACGCAGTAGCAGACCAAGATAATATTATAGCACTCATTCGGGGAAGTGCCATGAATCAAGATGGCGAGACAAGTGGTTTAACGGTGCCTAATGGTCTTTCTCAACAATTAGTTATCCGTCAAGCGCTGGAAAATGGAGAAGTAGATCCAGCAAGTGTTGGTTATATTGAAGCTCATGGTACAGGAACTTCCTTGGGAGACCCTATTGAGGTTGGAGCCATAGGAACGGTATTTAGAAAAACTCACTCTCAAGAACAACCTTTAATAATTGGTTCAGTTAAGACTAATATTGGTCACTTGGAGGGAGCAGCAGGAATTGTAGGGTTGATGAAGGTAGTTTTGCAACTGCAAAATAAGAAGATAGCTCCATCACTGCATTTTAATCAGCCAAATCCTTATATTAATTGGTCAGAATTACCAGTACAAGTCGCGACTAAGCTCACCTCTTGGGAAACAAATGGTAAAAGTCGCATAGCTGGGGTTAGTTCTTTTGGTTTTAGTGGTACGAATGCTCATATAGTTTTAGAAGAAGCTCTTACAGAAGTCAGAAGTCAGAAGTTAGAAGTTAGAAGTGAAGAAGAATATATAGAACGTTCGTTGCATTTGTTAACTCTGTCAGCAAAAACAGAAACAGCTCTAGATGTGTTAGTTAGTAGTTATCAAAATTATCTAACAATTCATCCAGAAGTCAGAATAGCAGATATATGCTATACAGCTAATACAGGACGCACCCACTTTAACCACAGACTAGCAGTTGTTGCTCCAGATAGACAAGAATTATTTGAAAAACTCCGACAGCACAACAATAAGGAGGAAGTAGCAGGAGTTTATTGTGGAAAACGGCTAAATAATACCACAACATCTCCTATCGTTTTCCTATTTACAGGTCAAGGTTCCCAATATGTAAACATGGGTAGGCAGTTATATCAACAAACACCTACTTTTCGTGAAGTTATTAACCAATGTGCAGAAATTCTCAGTAGTGTAGAAACATTTAAGGAAACGTCTTTACTAGAAATTCTCTACCCATCAGAGGGAGATAAGTCTAATTCATTCTTACTAGATAGAACTGCTTATACTCAACCTGCTCTGTTTGCTATTGAATATGCTTTGGCTAAGTTATGGGAATCATGGGGGATAAAGCCAGATGTAGTCATGGGTCATAGTGTAGGAGAATATGTAGCAGCAACAGTAGCAGGAGTATTCAGTTTAGAAGATGGTTTGAAACTGATTTCAGCGAGGGGTAAGTTGATGCAGCAATTACCTGCTGGTGGTGAGATGATTTCAGTCATGGCATCAGAGTCAAAAGTTCAAGAAATATTGAATGGAATATCTCTGGGAGAGAAAGTAACAATTGCAGCCATCAACGGACCAGAAAGTATAGTAATTTCTGGTGAATCAGAAGCAGTAAAAACTGTTGTCAATAGCTTAGATTCCTTTGGTATTAAAACCAAAAAATTACAGGTATCCCATGCTTTCCATTCACCTATGATGGAACCAATGTTGGCAGAGTTTGAAATAGTGGCAAAAGAAATAACTTATAGTCAACCTCAGATACCACTAATATCTAATGTGACTGGCAAACAGGTGGGTGTAGAGATTACTAAGGCTGAATATTGGGTGAATCATGTCCGACAACCAGTGATGTTTGCTGAAGGTATGAAATTTTTCCATCAAGAGGGATATGAGTTATTTCTAGAAATCGGACCGAAACCAATATTGTTGGGGATGGGAAGGCAATGTCTACCGGAAGGTGTGGGTGTATGGTTGCCCTCATTACGTCCGAATAAAATCCCCATTGGGAAGCCAGATGATGCTTCGCTTTTGAAGGATGGGAAGCCAGAGGGTGCTGCGTTTTTGAACGATGAATGGCAGCAAATGTTAGACAGCTTAGGAAAACTCTATGTACAGGGAGCTAAAGTAGACTGGTTAGGGTTTGACAAAGATTTTGCTCGTCAGAAAGAAATTTTACCGACTTATCCATTCGAGAGGGAACGATATTGGATAGAAACTGATGAAAAAATTGGGGTTATGGGGTCAGAAAATGGTAGTTCCCAAATTTTGAGCTTACTCGAAGGAGCAGAAATAGAAACATTAGCTCAAGAACTAGAAAAAATGGGAAATCTTTCCCCTAGTGAAGTTAAGTTATTGCCGAAACTACTGGAGATGCTAGTAAAACAGCATCAGCAGCAACTGATAACAGCAAGTATAAAAGATTGGCTGTACTCAGTCGAATGGATAATTAAAGGATGCTTTGGTAGACGACTGCCAAATGAGAAATTGCTAACAGCTATAGAAGTTGAGCAGCAGTTAGACCCAACTATAACAGAACTTGTGAAGACGGCTTCTATAGAAAAGAATAGCTCTAGGGAAATTTCCAGCAGTTTAAAGGAACTAAGCATAGACTACATAGTGCAAGCCTTGATTGACTTGGGATGGGAATACAAAGTAGACGAGTGCTTCTCTACTGATGCTGCTTGCCAACAGCTAGGCATAGTTCCCGATCAGAAAAAACTTTTCAACCGAATGCTACAAAAAATAGCTGAAGCGGGATTTTTGCACTCAGAGCGACAGCAGTGGCAAGTGCTACAAGGGTTAGGGGAAGTAAACCCTACTCAAAAAAATAAATATCTAATGACTCAATATCCTGATGTCTTAGCAGAATTAACTCTACTGAGTCGTTGTGGAGCTAAACTAAGTGAGGTATTGCTCGGCAGGCAAGATCCAGTACAATTGATTTTCCCAGAAGGAGATTTAACCACTGCTACGAAATTGTATCAAGAATCGACTATAGCTAAGATAATGAACGCTATAGTACAACAGGTTATAATCAAGGCAATTGAGAGTTTACCTAAAGACCGAGGCATACGTTTACTAGAAATTGGAGCTGGTACAGGGGGAACAACAAGTTATATTATACCACATTTGAATCCAGATAGCACAGAATATTTGTTTACGGATATTGGGACATTATTTATCACCAAGGCACAAGAAAAATTTCGAGATCGCCAGTTTGTTCGCTATCAACAACTGGATATAGAAGTAGAACCCTTAAATCAAGGATTTGAGTACGAACAGCACGATATCATTATCGCAGCTAATGTACTACACGCTACTAATGATTTACGTCAAACCTTACAAAATGTGCGAAAATTGTTAGCTCCAGGGGGGGTTTTGGTGTTATGGGAAGTAACTACTCCTCAAGAATGGCTAGACTTAGTATTCGGATTATTAGAAGGATGGTGGAGATTTCAGGATTATGAATTACGCCCAGACTATCCTCTTTTAAGTCGAGAGAAATGGAAACAATTGCTCGGTGAAGTTGGTTTTACTAATGTAGTTACCCTGCCAGAAATCCAGGATATTCCCGAAATTTTATCTGAACAAACCGTGTTTGTTGCTGAAGCAGATGAGAAAAGTTTAAAACTAACATCATCAGAAACCCAGAATTGGTTGGTACTAGCAGACAAAGCAGGAATTGGCAAACAGGTAGCTACCAAACTACACTCAGCAGGAGATGTTTGTACCTTGGTGTTTGCTGGAGAAAAATATCAACAGATAGCTCCGACAGAATTTATCATCAATCCTGAAAACCAAGATGATTTCCATCGACTGATCACAACGATAACAGCAAAAACTCCATGGTTTCATGGAGTCGTACAATGTTGGACAACAGATACAGGTTCGAGCCAAGAATTAGAAAATTTATCTATATTTGGGTGTGGTACGACCCTGTATTTAGTGCAGGCTTTAGTTAAAGCAGGGTTATCTAAATTACCTCGGTTATGGTTGGTGACTTCTGGTGCTCAACCAGTACCGTCAAATTGTCCGAGAATACCAGAAATAGCCCAATCTGCACTTTGGGGGATGGGAAAAGTAATTAGCTTAGAACACCCAGAATTAAACTGTACTCGTATAGATTTAGACCCAGACTCCACTATAGAGGATCGAGCTAATGCACTATTTAATGAAATCTGGTCTGAGGATCTAGAAGACCAGGTAGCATGGCGTGGAGATTCCCGTTATGTGCCACGATTGATATCTAGTAGTCACCATAAATTAGTTGGTACAACTCAGAAACCGTTAAGTTTCCGTTCAGATGCTACCTACTTAATAACCGGAGGTTTGGGAGGTTTGGGTTTACTGGTGGCTCGTTGGATGGTGGATAAGGGAGCCAAGCATTTGATATTAGTCACAAGAAGTTCGCCGGATGATACTGCTAGCCAAAAACTCAAAGAATTAGAAATGGCTGGAGCAGAAGTAGTTGTGGAAAAAGCAGATGTGTCATCATTTGCAGCCATGACACAGGTGTTCGACAGGATTGAACAGTCAAAACGACCATTGGCAGGAGCGATTCATTCGGCGGGGATGTTGTCAGATGGAGTGTTACAGAACCAGACTTGGTCTAATTTTGAGCAAGTTATGGCACCGAAAGTGAAAGGTGGTTGGAATTTGCATCAATTGAGTCAAAACCAACCATTGGACTTTTTTGTACTATTTTCTTCGGCAGCATCTCTATTAGGTTCTCCTGGTCAGGGAAATCATTCAGCAGCGAATGGGTTTTTAGATGGTTTGGCCCATTATCGTCGCGCTCATGGTTTACCAGGATTGAGTATTCATTGGGGTGCAGTTTCTCAAGTAGGAGAAGCAGCAGAGCGAGGTGCAGATATCAGGGTAAGTAAACAGGGGATGGGTTCGATATCACCGGAGCAGATGTTAGAGTCTCTAGAATTATTAATGAGTAACTCTGATGTGGAAGTAGGAGTCGTACCTATCGATCGATCGCAGTGGCAGGAAAGAGTAGCAAACTGGTCTTTTTTGGCAAACTGGCAGGAAAGAACGACTTCAATAACTACACAGAAAACTCAAGATGATAGTTTATTAGAAAAGCTAAAATCTGTTCCGGAGAGCGATCGCGAGAATATCTTAATTTCTCATATCCAAAAGGAAACTGCTCTGGTTATGGGAATAACAAATAATCAGATAGATGTACAAACACCTTTGAATGAAATGGGATTAGATTCTCTGATGGCATTAGAACTCAGGAATCGGATTTTAAGAGATTTAGAAGTGGATATTCCTATTACCAGTTTTATAGAAGGAATAACTATTACTAATCTCTCAAATCAACTAAATGAACAACTGATTCAAGGCGTTCAAGAGCCAGCTATTGAGCTAGGCGGTCTGGAACAAATTGAAGACAATAATATTGAAAATAATAACTGGATAGAGGTGGAACTATGAACTTAGTTGAATTTTTACAAGACCTTTCCCAAAAAGGGGTTAAATTATGGTCCGAAGGGGAAAGATTACGGACTGGAGGTTCCCAACAGGTATTAACTCCAGAAATTATTGGCGTACTTAAGGAACACAAAACTGAAATCTTGCAGTTATTGAGTAAGCTGCCAGATATATCCAAAATCTATCCTCTCTCCTATGGTCAAAAAGGTCTCTGGTTTTTGTGGAAATTAGCACCTCATAATCATAATTACAATGTGTCTATTGCTGTGAGGATGCACTTCCAGATAGATATAATTGCTTGGCAGCAAGCATTTCAAGCATTAATAAAGCGCCATTCCCTACTGCGGAGTACATTCCCTGAATGGGGCGAGCAACCAGTTCAACAAGTGCATGAAAATCAAGAATTAGACTTTTTGGAGATAGATGCTTCCACTTGGAGTGAAGAAGAGTTACGCAAAAAAGTAGTAGAAGCTCATCGGTATCCTTTCGATTTAGAAACAGATGCCGTTGTGCGAGTTAGATGCTTCACTGTCTCTCAGGAAAACCATGTGATGTTAATAACTTTCCATCATATTGTCTTAGATGGTTGGTCTGGTAATTTGATTGCCAAAGAGATTCCGCAGCTTTACCAAGCAATTTGTAGAGGTGAGGAAGATTCTCTGTCTCCACTAAATTATTCTTATCAAAATTATGTGCGTTGGCAAAAAAAATTAGTACAGGGAGAAAAAGGAGAAAAACTTTGGGAATACTGGCAACATAACTTGGCAGGAGAGTTACCTGTATTGAATTTGCCCACAGACCGACCGCGACCACCTATACAAACTGATAATGGTGCTGCTTATTCTTTTAAGTTATCTGAAAAACTGACTCAGCAACTAAAGGAACTGGCTAAACAGGAAGGGGTAACTCTTAACATGGCTCTGTTGGCTGCCTTTCAAGTTTTGCTTTATCGTTATACTGGTCAAGAGGATATCTTGGTAGGTTCTCCCACTTCGGGCAGAACTAGACCTGAGTTTGCTTCAATTGTTGGTCACTTTGTTGACTCAGTGGTACTGAGGGCAGATTTGTCAGGGAATCCTTGTTTTCAAGATTTTCTTTCCCAAGTACGCCAGACAGTGCTGGGAGCGCTAGCTAATCAAGATTATCCTTTTGCCTTAATAGTAGAACGGCTACAGTTAGAACGAGACCCCAGCCGTTCTCCTCTTTTTCAAGCTTGCTTTGTATTGCAGAAATTACTGGAATCTCAAGATACGCAAAAGCTTGTCTATAGCAGCAAAAAAGCTTTGATAGATTGGGAAGGACTGGAGGTAGAGACCTTTGTCTTCGATCAGCATGAAAGTCAGTTTGATGTATTTATGCAAATGTTTGAAGAGAACTCATATTTATTTGGCTCTTTAAAATACAATACTGACTTGTTTGATGAAGAGACTATTGCTGGAATGGTTGCTCATTTCCAAACTTTGTTAGCCGGAATCGTGAGTAACCCAGAGCAGAGGGTAGGAGAACTACCTTTATTGAGTGAAACTGAAAAACATCAATTGTTGGTGGGATGGAATGATACTAAAACAGATTATCCAGATGATAAATGTATCCATCAGTTATTTGCCGAACAGGTAGAACTAACACCAGATGCAGTAGCTGTGGTTTTTGAAGGACAAAAGCTTACCTACTCTGAGTTGAATAGTCGTGCTAATGAACTAGCTCACTATTTGCAAAGTTTGGGTGTAACTTCAGAAGTTTTAGTAGGTCTTTGTGTAGAGCGATCGCTCTTAATGATAGTAGCGTTATTAGCAATACTCAAAGCTGGAGGTATATATGTACCATTAGACCCGAACTATCCTAGTTCCCGTCTGAACTATCTTGTAGAAGATGCTCAATTATTTATCATCTTGACTCAAGAAAAATGGCAACATCATTTACCGAAAACATCAACTAAAGTAGTTTTTCTGGATGCAGATACACTAGAGAAAACTGAAATCAAGAAATATAACCCAGAAGTATTAGTCAAATCGGAACAGCAAGCATACATGATGTATACTTCTGGTTCCACAGGTCAGCCAAAAGGAGTCAGTATCACACACAAAGGGGTAGTGCGACTGGTCAAAAACACGAACTATGTTAGTCTGACAGCAGAAGACATCTTTTTACAATTAGCTCCTATATCTTTTGATGCAGCTACCTTTGAAATCTGGGGTAGTTTGCTCAATGGAGGAACTTTAGTAGTAATGCCACCTCATCAGCCATCTCTAAAAGATATAGGAACTGCCATTCGGAAAAACCAAGTCACGACCCTATGGCTAACAGCAGGATTATTCCAACTGATGGTAGAAGAACAACTAGAAGATTTAAAATCACTCAAACAACTATTAGCAGGAGGAGATGTATTATCAGTAGCTCATGTCCAGAAAGTATTAGAAAAACTTCCCGGATGTCAATTAATTAACGGTTATGGTCCTACAGAAAACACCACATTTACCTGCTGTTTCCCAGTCAAAAGGAATAGTAACTTAGAAAAATCAGTACCTATAGGTCGCCCAATATCTAACACTCAAGTATATATTCTGGATGTTAATTTACAACCAGTACCGATAGGAGTACCAGGAGAACTACACATTGGTGGCGACGGAATAGCAATAGGTTATTATAACCGCCCAGAATTAACAGTAGAGAAATTCATCCCCAATCCTTTTGTCTCCTCAAAAGTTAACCCATCTCTTACTCCTCTCCAGGGTGGAAGTGAAGAGTCAAAATTATATAAAACTGGGGATTTGGTTCGTTACTTACCAGACGGCAATATCGAATTTTTGGGTAGAATAGACCATCAGGTAAAAGTGCGAGGATATCGTATTGAAACCGGAGAAATAGAAGCCACCCTAACTCAACATCCCAGTATCAAAGAAACGGTAGTATTGGCAAGAGAATATAGTTCAGGAGAAAAACGTTTAGTAGCATACATAGTACCAGAAACCAAAACAAGTAACGAATCAAACTCTAAACTATTAGAAACCCAAGTAGACAGTTGGCAAGGTCTATTCAACGAAAAAATTTATAATCAACTAAGTGAGGTCATAGATCCTCTATTCAATACTAGAGGATGGATTAGCAACTATGATAATGAACCCATACCAGTAGAGCAAATGCGTATCTGGGCAGCAGATATTGTTAGCCAAGTATTAGGGAAAAAACCGAAGAGTGTTTGGGAGATAGGTTGTGGTACGGGAATGTTGCTATTTCAAATTGCACCACACACAGAAAAATATTATGGAACGGACATTTCTAATGTCTCATTAGAATACATCAAAAAACAAATAGAACAGCAATCAGACAAATATGCTCATGTCACCTTAGAGCAAAGACGAGCCGAAGATATGGGCGATATTGGTGAGAACAAGTTTGATGTAGTAATCCTCAGTTCGATAGTTCAGTATTTTCCTAGTGTTGACTATTTGTTAGAAGTAATAGAAAACAGTATTCGGGTAGTGAAACCGGGAGGAATGATATTCTTAGGAGATATCCGCAGTTTACCATTAATGAAAGCATTTCACAGTTCGGTACAACTGTATCAAGCAACTCCTTCATTGTCGGTGGAGAAACTCAAGGAACAGATAGACAAAAAAGTACAACAGGAAACAGAGTTTTTGGTGTCACCGGAGTTGTTTGTTGCTCTCAAAGAAAAACATCCAGAAATCAGTCATGTACAAATACGTTTACAGAGGGGAAGAGAACAAAATGAAATGAGTAAGTATCGGTATAGTGTGCTATTGCACATAGAAGCCAAATCTGGATCGGAGATTAAAGCTCCTATAGAAAATGGAGCAAATATGAGTTATGGAGAGATTGAAGCTTATCTACGACAAAAGCTCCCAGAGTCAATTTGTTTTAGTAGTTTAGCTAATAACAGAGTGGCAAAAGATGTGCATTCTGTGGAGATGCTATCACAGGCAGCAGAAATTAAAAATGTGCAGCAGTTCAAACAAAAGTTAGATGAGATAGAAATCAAGAGCATCGATCCCGAAAAGTTGTATGAACTGAGTGCAGATTTGGGATATAATTTAGAGTTGTGTTGGTCTTCCCAAGGAATGGGAGATTTGATGGATGCGGTTTTTGTGCGGAGCGATTTGGCAGTAGAGGCAATAGTGTTAACGCCACTAACTCAAAAATCAATTGTTCGGGATAACTGGAATAATTTAGGAAATAATCCTTTGGCTTCACAGATTGGCAAACAACTGATACCCAAGTTTAAAGAGTATCTAGAGTTGAAGTTGCCAGAATATATGCTGCCTAGTAGTTATGTAGTGTTGTCGCAACTGCCTCTGACTCCAAATGGTAAAGTAGATCGTAAGGCTTTACCTGCACCAGATAATGCCAGCAATGTTTCAACAGAATTTGTTGCTCCTCAGACAGAGACAGAAAAACTCTTAGCAGAGATTTGGCAAGAGGTATTAGGAATTGAAAAAGTCGGCATTTATGATAACTTCTTTGAAGTTGGTGGAGATTCAATTATTAGTATTCAAATAGTAGCGCGCGCCCAAAAAGTAGGGATTCAACTGACAACAAAACAGCTATTCCAAAATCAAACTATTGCTACACAGGCAGCAGTGGCGGGTACAACTGCAATAGTGCAAAATCAACAGGGTTTAGTTACAGGAGAAATACCTTTGACTCCGATTCAACATTGGTTTTTTGCACAAAATCTGGCAGATATACACCACTTCAACCAATCTATGCTCTTGTCAGTTGCACCAGATATCAAACCAGAATTGTTGTCAACAGCAGTCAGCAAAATACTAGAGCATCATGATGCACTGCGTTTGAGGTTTGAAAAGATAGGTAACTCTTGGCAACAAATCAATTCTGATAAAACTGAAAACATACCATTTCAGTTAGTAGACTTATCAACATATTCAGAAACCGAACAACAAAAAATCTTAGAAAATATAGCAACAGAACAACAGGCGAGTTTAAACCTCACCCATGGTCCGATAATGAGAGTAGTGCTATTTAATTTGGGTAAACAAACTGAGGCAAGTTTACTTATTATTATTCACCACTTAGCGGTGGATGGTGTCTCATGGCGCATACTACTAGAAGACCTATTTGAGGCTTACCAGCAACTAGAAAAGGGAGAAAAAATACAACTACCAGAAAAAACTACAGCTTTTCAAGACTGGGCACTTCGTTTGTTAGAGTATGGGAAATCTGAGAAACTTCAAGAAGAACTAGATTATTGGTTAGAGCAGCAACAAGAAATAATGGTTTCACTACCTTTAGATTATCCAGAAGGAAAAGCGGAGAACACAGTAGGAAATGCTGCTAATATTACCAAAATTTTAAGTGCAGAAGAAACAACGGCTTTACTACAGGAAGTTCCTGCGGCGTACAATACCCAGATAAATGATATATTGCTAACAGCATTAACCAATTGTTTAGCAGAGTGGATGGGAAGTGAGATAGTACCGATTGACTTGGAGGGACATGGACGAGAAGAATTATTTGCAGATGTGAATTTATCTCGCACGGTGGGTTGGTTTACCAGTATGTTCCCAGTCCAACTACAACGTTCATCAGCAGATATTGGGCAAGCTATCAAGTCCGTTAAAGAACAGTTGAGACGGATTCCTGATCGTGGCATTGGGTATGGTATTTTGCGTTATCTGAGTCAAGATGAAAATATTTGCACTCAGCTAGCAGCATTATCACACGCAGAAATCGGTTTCAACTACCTGGGTCAGTTTAATAGAAGTCAATCTCAACAAGTAAGCTGGCAAGGAGCTTGGGAGTCTGCGGGAGCTAATCAAAGTTTGAGAGGAAATCGTGCCCATCTTTTGGATATTAATGCTTTGATTGTAGATGGTAATTTGCAAATAGTATGGACTTACAGCACTCGCGCTCATAAGACTTTGAGCATCGAAAATATGGCGACAAAATACATGGAGGCTTTGCAAAATTCGATCGCTCATTGTCAGTCTGCGGAAGTTGGAGGATATACTCCATCAGACTTTCCTGCGGTTGATTTTAATCAGCAAGAACTTGATAAACTTATAAATAAAATCAATCAAAAACAAAAAAGTAAAGAGATTGAGTCAATCTATCCTCTTTCACCCATGCAGCAGGGGATGCTGTTTCACACTGTTTATGCAGCAGAATCAGGGGTTGACGTGCAGCAAATTGTTTACACATTTTGTGGCAACCTTAATATTAATGCCTTGAAACAAGCATGGGCAAAACTGGTGCAGCGTCATGATATTTTCCGGACTCTGTTTATTTGGGAAGATATCCAGCAACCACTGCAGGTAGTAACACAGCAGGTTGATTTGCCTTGGAGCGAGTATGATTGGCGAAAACTATCTCCAAAAGAGCAACAAGAAAATCTCAAAGCATTTTTGCAAGCAGACCTTAAAGCAGGGTTTGAACTTGACAAAGCGTCCTTAATGCGATGCACATTAATTCAGACAGAGCAAGAAACATACAAGTTTGTTTGGAGTTTTCACCATATTCTGATAGATGGTTGGTCTTTATCTATTATTAACGAAGAACTGATTAATTTTTACAAATCCTATAACCAAGATCGGATTTATTATCTACCTCCTACACCTCGCTACCAAGACTACATCCTCTGGTTACAGCAGCAAGATAGCTATCAAGCAAAAGTGTTTTGGCAAAAAAATTTGCAAGGTTTTACGACTCCGACACCACTGATAGTAGACAAAGTTGCATCTCATCAGTCACACCAATCCTCTGCAGATCGGCAGAAGGATATATATTTAGGTGTAACAATGACTCAAACTATTCAATCCTTCTGTCGGCAGCATCATTTAACTGTATCAACACTGATGCAAGCAGCTTGGAGTCTGCTATTAAGTCGCTACAGTGGTGAATCAGAAGTTGTCTTTGGCATAACATCATCAGGTCGTTCTGGAAGTTTGTTGAATGTACAAAATCAGGTAGGGGTCTTGATCAATACCTTGCCATTACGAGTGGAACTGCCATCGGAGGAATTTATTATCCCTTGGTTACAAAAATTACAACAAAAACAGTTAGAGTTGCAGGAGTATTCTTATAGATCCTTAGTAGATATTCAAAAGTTTAGTGATTTACCACCAGGAGTCTCATTATTTGAGAGCATTCTAGTGTTTGAAAATTATCCGATGGATAGCTTTTGGCAAGAGTGGAGTCCTTCCCTAAAAATCAGCCAGTGGGAGTCTTTTGAACACGCTAATTATCCTCTAAATGTGATGGCAGTAGTAATAGCTGAAGATTTATGGGTGAAGATTAACTATAATGCTGACCTTTTTGAGGATGATACCATTGAGCGAATTTTATCTCAGATAAAAACATTATTGGCAGGAATGGTTGAAAACTCCCATGGGAGAATAAGTGAAATTCCCCTATTAACCATAGCAGAACAACAAAAACTACTAGATGAATGGAAAAACAACCAAAAAGATTATGCAACTGACCAATGTCTGCATCAATTATTTGAGAGTGCGGTCGAAAAAACTCCAGAAGCAATAGCTGTAATCTTTGATTCACAAAAGTTGAGCTACTCCCAACTCAACCAAAAAGCTAACCAACTCGCCCACCATCTGCTCAGTTTAGGTATCGCACTAGAAACACAAGTGGGTATATACATAGACCCAACTCCAGAAAGAATTATTGGATTATTAGCAATACTCAAAGCAGGGGGAGCTTATGTCGCGATAGACCCAACAAATCGTTCACAGGATTTGCAGTCAATTTCAATCATATTAACCCAAAGCCATCTCCAATCAAAAATTCCTGAATCCAATGCTCAAATTCTGTGTTTAGACACCGACTGGGAATTAATAGGCAAAGAAAATACAGATAACCCAAACACAGCAACAACAATCACCAACCTTGCCTATATCAATCAAATCCCAGTGCCAGTATCCTGTTTTTCAGTAGAAAATCAGAGTATAACTCAACGTTTACAATGGCTACAAGAAACCCTGAAAATAACTAACCAAGACATTCTACTACATAAAACCTCTCTGACTGAAGATGTAGCTATTCTAGAAATAGGTTTACCTCTAATCAGTAATGGTAGTTTAGTTATAGCTGCAAATGAGGAGCCAAAAGAATTACAGAAATTAATCAGTAAGCACAAAATTACCATAGTTCACCTGTATCCGTCAGAACTAACCACCTGGTTAAACACAACTAATCCAGTAATATCTCTAAACAGTTGGCGATCGCTCCTGTGTAGTGGAGAAACCTTATCAACAGAAATAGCCAATAAATTTATTCAAACCTACCCAGTTTCATTACACAACTTCTACAGTCTCCCAGAAGCAGCAGGAGAAATCAGCCACTGGCAATGGCTAGAAAAACCAACCACAGAAAACGTCCCCGTAGGCAACCCTGGTTGGTTATCATTTTATTTATTAGACCAAGAAAAACAACCAGTACCTGTAGGAGTACCAGGAGAAATCTATATTGGAGGTAGCAGTTTAGCCAGAGATTATCTGCAGCAACAGAAATCATTTGAATTTATCCAACATCCCCAATTAGGTAAACTATTCTCAACAGGAGATATAGGTCGTTATCATAGCCAAGGTTATCTAGAAATAGTCGGAGCTAAACAACGGCATACATACATAAAAGGCAAGCGAATAGAACTCGCAGAAATAGAAACAGCTTTGTTATCGATTACAGAAGTAGAACAAGCTTATGTACTAGCTCATGGAACTTTATTAGTAGCTTATGTTGTGGTAGCAGGAGTCTGGAACCAGAAACAACTACACTCCAAAATGCAACAGCAGTTACCTCCAGAAATGATTCCGGTAGCTCTTGTTCCTCTGTCGAGTTTACCTTTGACTCACAAAGGAAAAGTAGACGAAGTAGCATTAGGGCGTTTTCCAGTAATTGACGATTACCTAGTCCAACGATGGGAAACACAACTAAAGGCAGTTCCAGAAATTGAACAAGTAGCAGTGGTAGTACAACAGAAAACTTCGCGTTTGCCTGCCTTGCATTTATCAGACTTACTGCCATCAGCACAAATCCAACTGCCGAATCATGGTACAACTCCTGTAGTAGAAACGTCATCTCCAACAACAAAATTACAAACAAAATCAACATCAGAAAAGCCAGCCATAAGTGAAGGAGAACCAATAAAGTGGCTAGAAAATGCACCGACTACTTTAATAGAAGCATTAGAACAAGCAGCAAAAAATCATGGAGATAACAGTCTCATCTATATTCAGTCAGATAGCGAAGTCATTACTCAAACCTATCGTGAGTTGTGGGTAGAAGCTCAAAGAATATTAGGAGGGTTAAGGCAGTTAGGTTTGAAACCTACTGACAAAGTCATTTTTCAACTAGAATCAAATCAAGACTTTATCAGTGCATTTTGGGGTTGTGTATTAGGAGGGTTTGTACCAGTACCAATATCAATACCACCAAGTTATGACCAATCCCACAGTACCCTGACCAAACTGCAAAATACTTGGCAAATGTTAGGACAGCCTTTGATACTCACAGATGCCAGATTAGCTCCATCTGTGCGTGGATGGTCGCAACGTCTGAATTTAGGTGAGTTTGAGCTACAAACCATAGACAAATTGCGGGAAAGTGAACCAGACAGTAACTTACATAGCTCTCAACCAGAGGATGTAGCAATTTTTCTACTCACATCAGGCAGCACAGGAACGCCGAAGGCAGTGATGCAGAGTCATAAGAGTTTATTAAGTCGTAGTGCAGCAACAGCACAGATTAACGATTTTACTTATGCAGATATTTCCTTTAACTGGTTTCCTCTAGACCATGTAGGTGGCATAGTGATGTTTCATATCAGGGATGTATATTTGGGATGTCAGCAAATTCATGTACCAACACAGGAGATATTGCAAGCACCGACACGATGGTTAGATTTGCTTTCTGAATATCGAACGACAATTACTTGGGCACCTAATTTTGCTTACGAATTAGTTAATCAGCGTTTAGAAGAATTAGACTATCTCAATACACCAAGCACTAAGTCGGTATGGGATTTATCTTCCATGAAATTCGTACTCAATGGAGGTGAAGCAGTTGTTGCCAAAACTGCCAGAAAATTTGTCAAACTACTGAGTAAATGGAAATTACCAAAAACAGTTATGCACCCAGCTTGGGGGATGTCAGAAACTGCATCTGGTGTAGCCTATTCTCATCAGTTTACTTTAGACTCAACAAATGATGCTGATAAATTTGTAGCAGTAGGTTCTCCTATTCCTGGAGTTACCATCAGAATAGTCGATAATCAAAACCAGATAGTCTCAGAAGAAACTATTGGAAGGGTGCAAGTTAAAGGACCATCAGTTACATTAGGTTACTATCAAAATTCAACGGCAAATCAAGAGGCTTTTACAGCAGATGGTTGGTTTAACACGGGAGATTTAGGCTTTCTCCAGAAGGGAAGTTTAACAATTACTGGAAGACAAAAAGATGTAATTATTATCAATGGTTTAAACTACTACAGCCATGAAATCGAATCAGCAGTAGAAGAATTATCAGAAATAGAAGTTTCTTATACCGCAGCTTGTGCTGTGCGAGAAGCTAATAGTAATACTGATAAATTAGCCATATTTTTCAATAGTGAAAAAACCGAATATACAGAGTTATTAGCTTTATTAAAAACTCTCAGAGGACAAGTAGTGAAAAGGATAGGAATTAATCCTGATTATTTAATTCCCTTAGACAAAGAATTAATTCCCAAAACTTCTATTGGTAAAATTCAACGAACTCAAATGAGTCAACAATTTGCCAGAGGGGAATTCAAAAATATCTTAAAACGGATAGATTTAATCTCCGAAAATACTAATACAGTTCCGGACTGGTTCTATCAAAAAGTATGGCGGAGAAAACAAGCAAATTATCAATCACAAAAACTTACAAAATCTGAAGTTGTTTTAGTCTTTTTAGATGACTTAGGATTAGGTAAAAAACTGTGTCATAAATTAGAAAATAATTCTCAAGCTTATGTACAGATAGAACTAGGAGAAACTTTCAAAAAAATCAATGAAAATCATTATATAATTGCTCCAGATGTTCGAGAAGACTATCAGAAACTATACCAATCTTTAGGAGCAGAAAATCTCCAAATTGGAGCAATTATTCACCTGTGGCATTATGATAAATATACTGGAAAAATTACTGAGACAGAAACTCTAGAAACAGCACAAAAAACAGGAATTTATAGCCTTTTATTCCTCCTACAAACTTTCGGTAATCAGAGTCAAGATTATCCAGTACGATTACTGTATGTCGCCAGTCATAGTCAATCTCTGAATCCCAAAGAACCCATTGCATATCAAAAAGCAACAGTACCAGGTTTGTTGAAAACTATTCCCCAGGAAAACCCCCACTGGCATTGTCGGCATCTAGACTTACCACAAGAATCATTAGAAGTCAATAGCGATCGAATACTAGAGGAATTAACTATTGATGCCAAAGATTCAGAAGTGGCTTATCGAGAAGGAGAGCGGTGGGTATTAGGTCTGGAGAAAATTAACCTATCTTCTTTACCCAAACAACCTTTACCATTCAAAGCTGGAGGTACTTACCTTATTAGTGGCGGTTTAGGAGGAATAGGGGTGGAAATTGCTAAGTATCTCCTGCAAAATTATCAGGCTAAACTATTGCTTTTAGGTCGTACACCCCTACCAGATAGCAACAGTTGGGAAACTTATGTACAGCAAGGAGGTAAGCTAGCAGACAAAATCAAAGCTTACCAACAATTACAACAACTAGGTGGTGAGGTGATTTATCAAGGGGTAGATATTGGCCATCAAAAAGCAGTGCAGGAGGTAGTACAGAAAGCTTTGTCTGGATGGAATACTCAACAACTGGATGGGGTAATTCATCTAGCAGGGTTGATGCAAGAGCGTTTGCTGAGGTCGGAAACACCAGAAAGTTTAGCTGAGGTATTACGGCCTAAACTCATAGGTACTTTGGTATTACATCAATTGGTAGAAAAGCATCCCAATAGCTTGTTTATCAATTTTTCTTCTATTAATGGTTTCTTTGGTGGCACAACGGTGGGAGCTTACGGTGCAGCTAATAGTTTCTTGGATGCTTTCTGTGACTATCAACGTTATCAGACTCAGTTACAGAGCTATTGTTTAGCTTGGAGTATGTGGGATGAAATGGGGATGAGTCGGGGTTATCAGATGAAGCAGTTAACTCAAGCTAAGGGATATTTAGCTGTGGGATTATCTCAAGGTATGTCT
>JAAUYJ010037575.1_pt1 | contig 34532 bp, 17 predicted proteins | sample 7278031 | NCBI WGS metagenome assembly JAAUYJ01 (sample SAMN14350222, study PRJNA611818) | marine sediment metagenome | isolation source: surface marine sediment (1.8m) | place: French Polynesia: Moorea | collected 2018-08 | reverse complement strand
TGGGGAGATGGGGAGATGGGGAGATGGGGAGATGGGGAGATGGGGAGATGGGGAGATGGGGAGATGGGGAGTGTGGAAGAAATTAAAAAATATATATCCTCACCATTACCATGCAGGACCTAATTTAGAATTGCTATAGTTGACCTACTTAGCTTTAGAATAGGCAGTAGGAGGGATTCGCAACTTTTTAAAATTGGTATTATACCATTTCCCAGAGTAATGAGGTACACCTATCTTTAAATTTATATTCTATTCTATTAAGTGTTCCCTAAAACCAACGAATGATCCTACCGAACCCAGTATAGAAATTACGATAGAAACAAATAATGTTCGCGTACTACCTACCACCTAAAACCTAACTTTAACACCTTTTATGGGAAGATGAGATAACAAACAAAATTTGTAATTTAACAACCCTGAATAAGTTTTACTGTAATGAAATGAGTGGTTTATTCAACAAATGGGAATCTCGACTAATAAAAAACAAAAATTTATTGTGGCTATTGTTATTTATTAGTCCTACAGTTATGATTAGTCTGATTAGTTGGAATTATTTTACTTGGCAATTAGAGAAACAATTAATAAATCAGCTAGAAATCAAAGCTGATGATAGTTATTATGCTATCAATAATCTAGTAAAAGAAATCCAGGAACAAGTTCATTATCTGGGTAATAATCCTGCCAATCAAGGAATTATTAGAGCCAGAGAAAATAATGGGATAGATCCTTTAACGGGAACTAATGAGCAAAGTTATTTAAAAAATATTAAAACTAATTATGCTAATTTTATTAAACCTAAAATATATTACGATCATCTTCGGATTATTGATAAGAATGCTCAAGAATTAGTTCGCGTTGATCAAAGTAATGAAATCTCAAAATTTCCCTTAAAAAATGTTGAGAATAGGCGATATTTTCATAAAACTATAGATCTAAATCCTGGAGAAAATTATATTTCTCCTATTAATCTTAATCGAGAAGGAAACATAGGAAAATTAGAATTTCCTTATAAACCAACTTTGAGAATAGCAGTGCCTATTACTAATAACAAAGGTGAAAATAAGGGAATTTTGATTGCCAATTTTTTGGCAAAAAAGATATTTGAATTTGCTGGTTCAGAAATACTTCAGGAAAACTACAATATGAGTTTTTTGATTATTAATCAGCAAGGGTATTATCTAGAGCATCCCGATTTACAATTAACCTTTGGCTTTGACTTAGAAAAACCAGAAGCAAATTTCATTAATTCTGATTCTGCCGAAATCTGGAAAAGCATTTTAAATAATAAACAGGGGATAATTAATGATTATAGACAGAATAAGCAAAAACATCTTTTGTATTATAAAACGATTCAATTTAATCCCCAGAATCCAACACTAGATTTGATTCTAATTTATCAAATTCCTTATAGTAAAGCTTACGCACCTATTAATAGCTTAAAAATCACAATAATTCTCATTAATATAGGCACAATAGTCATAAGTTTACTAATTTATAAATCGTGGATAAACTTTGAAAATAAAATCAAAAAAGTCACTCAAGAAAAAGAGGTTGAACAATCAAAAAATAATGCTAAAAGTGAGTTTTTGTCTTTTATGAGTCACGAAATTCGGACTCCTATGAATGCAATTATTGGTATGTCCGAGATACTTTTAGATACTGAATTAACTTCTCAACAGCGTAATTTTGCTAAAATCATTAACAATAGTGGTAATACACTTCTCAATATTATTAATGATATTCTCGATTTCTCAAAAATTGAATCCGGAAAAGTCGAACTAGAATTAGAATCCTTTAATTTAAGAGAATGTATAGAAAATGCTTTAGAAATATTTGCTCAAGTTGCAGACGAAAAAAATCTTGAACTTGCGTATAAATTACATAATCTGTCAACAGAGATATTTATTGGAGATGTCACTAGAATTAGACAAATTTTGATTAATCTTATCAATAATGCTGTGAAATTTACCAAAAAAGGAGAAATAATTGTAGAGGTAAAACAACATTCTGATAGCGAAAAAAATCACATCTCAAGATTATTGTTTAGTGTCAAAGATACAGGTATTGGCATTGCTCAAGAAGAACAGAAAAAATTATTTAAAGTGTTTAGTCAAGCTGATGTCTCAACAACTAGAAAATATGGGGGTACAGGTTTAGGATTAGCTATTAACCATCGTTTATTAAAGATGATGGATGGTGAAATATGGATTGAAAGCGAAGTCGGAAAAGGTTCTACTTTCCTGTTTACAATTCCTTTACCGGTAGACAAGACTTCAAAAAACTCTGTAGAGGAGAGGATAATTCCCCATAAAAAAGTATTGGTTGTTGATGATAATAAAACAAATTGTGAAATTTTGGAATTCCAATTACAATCATGGGGATTAGAAACGACAACTTTGTGGTCTAGTGTCAAAGCTTTAGAGCTGATCAAGACAGAAGAAGCTTTTGACTTAGTAATTTTAGACTATAAAATGCCAGAAATAAATGGAATTGAACTTGCCCAAGCAATTCGTGAAATTCCAAATCGAGAAAGTTTAGCCTTAATAATGTTTAGTTCAGTTTATTTATTAGAATCAAAACAGGTTAAAAAACTGAATATTTCTAATTTTTTAAATAAACCTGTTAAAAAAAATGAACTATATCAAGCCATAACTAATGTTTTGCATCTTCCAGCTCTAGTTCCTTCTCAACCTCATAAAACTGAGACTTCTCAAGTTAGTAAACCTAGTAAATATTCTGCTTTAAATATTCTTGTTGCAGAAGATAATCCAGTGAATCAAAAAGTAGTAAGCTTAATCCTCAAAAAGCTTGGTTATAATCAAGTTAATTTTGTTAGCAATGGTATAGAAGCTTTTGATGCAGTTAAAAAACAAAACTATGATGTAATTTTGATGGATGTAATGATGCCAGAATTAAATGGTTTGGAAGCAACGGAAAAAATTATCGAACATTTTGGAGATAATTCTAAACCTTATATTATTGCTTTGACTGCTGATGCGACATTAGAAAGTCGTCAAAAATGTTTTGATGCAGGTATGAATGATTATGTAAGTAAACCTGTTAATAGTGAAACTCTAAAACGGGTATTGTCAAAACTTTGAAATAGCAGTCAGCTCTCAAGGCTTATGATAGGGGAGTTATACCAATACCATTTTCATAAAATATTATACCATTTTGAAAAAAGAATGTGATGCTTGAGCAAACTTCAAGTATTAACATTCTTTTTTTTAATTGTTATGAGACCCGATATGTCTCTTTCCGTGTCTCCGTGTTTGGTGTGTCTCCCCCTCTCCCTATCCTCGTGGTCTCTCTTTTTTGTGCTACTGTAAAATGTGGAAGATAAGTGGAAAAAAAAATTAACCAAACTGATATAGCTACCTTTTGAGAAAAACACAGACAAAACCAGGAGCAAAACCAAGACAAATATTAACACCAAGCTTCATTATTCAAAGCAATTAACAAAATGATTCCTCAAAAACTGCAACTAAAAAACTTCCTCAGCTATCACGAAACAGCTCTAGACTTCACAGGTCTACACACAGCTTGTATTTGCGGGCCCAACGGCGCAGGTAAATCTTCCCTACTCGAAGCGATCGCCTGGTCTGTATGGGGAAATAGTCGCGCCGCCACCGAAGACGACATTATTTGTCAGGGAGAAAAAGAAGTACGAGTAGACTTCACCTTCAGCATCAACGGTAACATCTACCGCGTCATTCGTGGTCGTAGACGAGGACAGTCAGCCACCCTAGAATTTCAAATTTACAGTGGTGCTAGGTTTAAAAGTCTGACTCAAAAAGGGGTGAGAGCAACCCAACAAACTATTATCGAACACATTAAACTCGACTACGACACATTCGTCAACTCAGCATATCTGCGCCAAGGTAGGGCGGATGAGTTTATGCTAAAACGCCCAAACGAACGCAAAGAAATTCTCGCCAACCTCCTCAAACTCGACCAATATGACACATTGGGAGAAAAAGCTAAAGATATTTCTCGGCAACATAAAGCCAAAGTTGAATTACTCGAACAAAGTTTAGAAGCAAACCAAAAACAACTAGAACAAAAAGGAGCGATCGCCGAACAACAAACACATCTCCAAAGAACTTTCACCCAACAACAACAACAACAAGAAACCGACAGACAACAACTAAAACTACTCCAAACCCAACAACACCATCGCCAAACCTGGGAAAAACTACTCCACGGACAACAACAACAATACGATAACCTCGCCCAAGAATGTCGCCGTTTGCAAAACGATCTAACTACTACCCAACAACAACAAGACGAACTATTAGCAGTTTTGCAACAGGAAAACGAAATAAATTCCGGATACGCTCATTTTCAAAAACTGCAAACTACAGAAGAAAATTTATCTGCAAAATTTAAAACCCACCAAAACGCTCTCAACCAGCGACAACAACTCCAGGAAAAACAACGGCAACAACTACAGGAATTTCAAAACAAAATTCAGCAAGAGCAAGCCCAGTTAAACGCCCTCAAACAGCAGGAACAAGAAAATATTGATATTCTCAGTAAACGAGCAAGCGTAGAAGAAGCTTTAGCACAACTGCAAACAGCTAGACAAAAATTAAGCGACCTTGATAAATTGCAAATAGAAATTAGCCCACTTTTGCAACAACAGCAAAAATTACAAGCTCAACTCGAACGGGAGCAGGCACGTTTGAGCGCTCGTTTAGAACAACTTAATAGTAGGGTGCGTCAGCTACGGCAAAACCAAAAGCAAAAGCAACCTCAACTCAAGACAGCATTGCAAAAAGTAGTAGAGGAAATTTCCCAACTGGATAATAAGCGCGTTTATCAGCAACGGGTGCGGGAAAAGGGGCAGGAGAGACATCAGTTTCTCGAAGGTTTGGTCAGTAATAAAAGGAATTATGAGGCAAGACTGGGGGAGTTGGAGCAAAAGTTGCAAATGTTGAATAATGGCATGGATAATGGTGCAACTACTACGACAGAGTATCCACCTTGTCCGTTATGCAATCGCCCCTTGGATGAGCATCATTGGCATTTGGTGGTGGATAAAAATCAAAGTCAGCAACGGGAAATTAGAGACCTGTTGTGGGTGGTGAGGGAACAACTGGCGATGTCTGAGCGAGAAATTCAGGTTTTGAGAACAGAATATCGGGAAATAGACAAAGAGTTGGCTAATTACGATCAGTTACGGGAAAGTCGAGGTAGTTTACAAGCACAGTTGGATAATATTAGTAAAGATGAGGCTTTGTTGCAGGACTTGGTGGGGGAAGTAGCACAGGTAGAGCAATCGCTACATACGGGAGATTTTGCTACTAATTTATATGCGGAACTTAGCACATTAGAGCAACAAATTCAACAGCTTAATTATGATGACCGGAATCATAGTTTAGCTAGGGATGAGGAGAAGAAATTACGGTGGGCAGAAATTAGGTATGGGCAAATTAAAGATGCGGAGACTAAGTTAGAAAAAGTTCGCAGTCATCTGCCAAAAATTGAGGAGCAAATAGTTAGTTTAAAGCAGGAATTGGAGGTACAAAAACAAAATTCTGATGTGCAAAAGCAAATTATTACTATTGATAGGGAAATCACAGAAATAGGATACAATTTAGACGAGCATAATATTCTTCGATCTGAGTTAAGAAAATCTCAATTTTGGTTAACCAGAATTGAAAAATTACGTCAGGCACAAAAACAATATCCTCAAGTGTTAGAACGGATTAATCAATTAAAAGCAGTCATTCAAAATATTCAGCAAGATTTAGAGGGAATAAATAGTCAGATTGCCACTTTAAATCAACAGTTAGAACAAACTCCTGACGCTGGTGAAAAAGTGGCATATTTAGACAGAAAAATTCTTGATCGCCGTCGCCAGTTAGATGAACATTTAGCAAGTTTAGGGAGGGTGCAACAGCAGTTACAACATTTAGAAAATTTGCATTCTCAAAATAGTCAACAACGGGAACAATTACAAACTGCTAAACGGCAATATCGAATTTATCAGGAGTTAGCCCAAGCTTTTGGCAAAAAGGGAATTCAGGCGTTAATGATTGAGAATATTTTACCTCAGTTAGAGGCAGAAACAAATCAAATTTTAGCGCGGTTAAGTGCTAATCAGTTGCACGTTCAGTTTGTTACTCAAAAAGCTACAAAAGGGAGTAAAAAATCATCTAAATTAATAGATACGCTGGATATTTTAATTGCCGACATTAAGGGTACAAGACCCTATGAAACTTATTCTGGAGGGGAAGCTTTTCGGGTGAATTTTGCAATTCGTTTAGCATTATCAAAGTTGTTAGCACAGCGTTCGGGTACTGCTTTGCAAATGTTGATTATTGATGAAGGTTTTGGTACTCAAGATACGGAGGGGTGTGAGAGATTAGTAGCAGCTATTAATGCTATTGCTGCAGATTTTTCTTGCATTTTAGCTGTAACTCATGTACCTCATTTTAAAGAAGCTTTTCAGGCGAGAATAGAAGTTTGTAAAACGCCTCAAGGTTCTCAATTAATGTTGTCTATTTGAAATAGCACCTCAGCGGTTCCTGACGGAATGCTCCGCAAACAGCGGTCAGCCATCAGCTCTCAAGGCGTATGATGGGGGATATTCATACCGTTTCAATAAAGCTTGTCCCCGCCTCCGCGGGGGTCAGAAGTGAGATTTTATAGCGGTTTTCACACCGTAGGGACGTTGTATGCAAAGTCCCTACTGGGTTTTGTGTATTGCGATATGGTTCATCAATAGGGTAAACCCAACAAAAGCTTACTATTGTTGAGTTTCACTCCGTACCGCTACGCGGAAGCAAGCTACAACCCAAACTACATTTTTAGGCTAGCTACTTCCCAAACTATCAAGAAACTCCACTATTACTAAGAACCCACCTCATCAACTGTTGCCACTCAGGAGTGCTAGCCAGTTTATCCGCATCCAAATCATCCCCCATATTATCAGAAAACCCTGTAAAAGACTCAATCCAATTAATCACCGTTCCCACAGGTAAATAAGGAGAATATTCCCAAGACTTTTGCAAATACTCCACCATTTCAGAATAAAAACCCGTATAGTACAAATACCATGAACTCCAGACCAAAGTATTGTAACGCACCTGTTTTTCCAACAACTGAATCCCCAAAGGTATTGACTCCGACGCAAAAAACTTATCCAAAACCCCATTAATAGACCGCGCTTGAGACACCCCATCCCGCATCGTATTCCGGTCATGCTGACGATAACAAACAGTAGACTGGCGCAACCATTCAGTCTCAGCACCCCGTAAAGCCAAACGTAACACTAAGTCTACATCCTCCGCATGAGCTAAACCAGCCTCAAAACATCCCACCTGCTGCAACCAATTTCGCCGAAACATCAAAGTACCCATTGTTCCCATCGGTTTCCAGCGCAACCACCCCTCCAAATCCAACTTAGGCACATAATCCCAAGGTGTCTCATCTTTAATAGTTTCACCCTCCTGATTCACCTTGCGCCACCCACTATGAACGATTCCCAAATTCGGTTGTGCGTCAAATACTCCCACTTGAGCGGTGAGTTTATCCGGGAGGAAAAAATCATCCGCATCTAAAAAAGCGACTAACTCTCCCCGCGCCAATTCGATGCCATGATTTCGCGCAACCGAAACCCCTTGATTTTCTTGATATACATAACGAATCTTCTCAATATAAGGTTGTAACGCCAACTGAGTCTCATCTGTAGAGCCATCATCAATCACAATAATTTCATAAGACTGATAGGTTTGGCCTAAAACGCTCTCTATAGCCTGGCCAATGTAGCGATCGCAGTTATAAACAGGTATAATTACACTTACCCGTGGACTATTTACAGTAGCTGACATTAACTTATTCCTTGTCAATATAAATATATATATGTTTATATTCTACTTGCTCAACAGCCATTCAGGTTTGAAGCCTCCTCTTTTTATTTTAGGGGATAAATCAAAAATTTTCCTTTTAGTCAATCTTATCCGTTTTAAGATAAGAAGGGGTAATTATTAATTATTAATTGTTAATTAGTTAATTGTTAATTGTTAATTGCTGAACCTATCTTCCCATCACACATATGGAACTATTTATGCAAAGTGTAGTCTGTATCATCACACTTCATATTTAAAAGTGTAGTTTTTGCGATCAAAAAACTATTTTAATCAATAAAATCATCTAAGTATGATAATAGTTATTAAAATTATTTACGCAAAATTACGGATATATTAAAAATAATCCTGATTTGAATCAACCTTCTAGAATAATTAACTTTAACTAACTAAGGTAAGAAAATCATCAAATAATCAACTGATAAATTAGGTGAAATTAAGTTCAAGAAAATCAGGATTTAACAAAAAACCACTGTTAGTATGATGTGGTAAATATTATCTCTAAAAAATAGTTATGAGTGAAATATGTAACGACATAGACAACATACCGAATTTTATCTTCGGTACAGAAAACAGTGAATCAATAGATGGCACAGCCTGCAAAGATGAAATAGACGCCGAGGGCGGAGATGATACAGTGAACGCCCAAGGAGGCGATGATGTCATATTTGGTAGAGGTGGTGATGATGTCATAAATGCAGGTGGAGGCGCCGACTGTATCATGGGTGGAGATGGTAACGATACTGGCCTTGGTGGAGCTGGCGATGATAGTATCAGTGGAGAAGGAGGTAACGACAGCCTTCTCGGTCAAGACGGTAACGATGGCATAGATGGTGGAGCTGGTAGCGACACCATATTCGGTGGTGCAGGGGATGACGTAGCTAGAGGCGATCTAGGGGCAGATTCCATACAGGGTGGTATAGGAAATGATTTTCTCGTCGGTGACAATGTTGGCCAGACAGGTTCTAGCGATACCTTAGAAGGTCAAGCCGGGAATGATACTCTTTATGGTGGTGGTGGTGACGATAGCCTCTTAGGTGGTGCTGGTGAAGATTCCATTGTTGGTGCTGGTGGCAATGATACTATCCAAGCTGGTACAGGTAATGACATGATTAAGGGTGGTGCAGGCGATGACTCAATACGTTCTGGTGAAGGCGACGACATGGTTTGGGGTGGTGAAGGTAACAATACTATACTAGGAGGTGATGGTAATGACACACTAGAAGGTGGTGGAGATGCTGACTCCCTTCTGGGTGGCAACGGTGATGACTGTCTGGTAGGAGGTGAGGGCGCAGATACTTTTGTTGGTGGCCCTGGAGCTGACATACTAGAAGGTGGTGGTGGAGCAGATGTTTACATATTTGGTGTTGATGCTAATGGATCTGGGGATATTGACACCCTCACCGACTTCAGAGGTACTACAAATCAAGACATCATTCAGATAGATGATGATATCATCCTGGGTAGCACTCCTGTATTTGAAGTAACCACAAGCGGTGCTGGTTTCACTCCTGATGGTGTGACTAATATAGTTTATGAAGAAGATACTGGTAAGCTTTACTTTGTTGAACCAGATAACACACTACAACAGTATGCAGTTATAGAATTTCCGTTTGCTCAAGATGCTCCCCAGACTGATGACTTTGAAATCATCTAATACCATTTCTCTATGAAGTTGCCCTTAATCAAATATGACATTTTCCGGCACAGTCAGGTCGGAGCAAAAATTATTAAGTGTATCCTTACAAAGAAATGGTATAAGGGACTAACAAACAAAAATAATAAATTAATTTCCACAGGGAAGCATCCCAACTCAACTATATATATTTTTTTATAATCAGGATTTCAGCATTTACCTTGATTTTTTCCATCAAATTTCAATTATCCCTCAGTTAAAAATTTTGTCTGGTAAGCATCTATAAAAATTATCTGACAATTCCCCCGAAAAGGGGGAATCTTAACAGAATTACTATATAAACTTGGCAAATCAGGGAGAAATATTAATATATGGAAAATCATCATGTTGTTCAGCTACAAAATCAAGCTGAAAATCTTACAAACAAAGGTTTATTATGCCAGCAAGAAGGCAAATTAGAAGAGGCAGTTTTTTATTATCAACAGGCACTTGATTACAATCCAAATTTACAACCAGTTCATTATAATTTAGGAATTGTACTGCATCAACAGGGAGATTTATTAGGAGCATATCATAGTTATCAAACAGCACTTTCTCTGGAACCTAATGATATTAATACCTACTACAATCTGGGTATTGTTTTGCAAAATCAAGGTTTACTAGCAGCAGCGATTCAAAATTATCAGCAAGCCATAAATTTATCAAAAACAGATGATAGTAATAATCTTGAATCTGTAGTAAATTCATATAGTAATTGGGGTTTTATTTTACTACAAAAGGGTCAACCTGATGCAGCAATTTCTGTGTTTAAAAAAGCGTTGTTGCTGAAACCAAAAGATTTTACTATTCACAATAATATTGGTAAAGCGCTGTTACAAAAAAGAAAGTTAGAGCGAGCGATCGCCTCGTTTGAAATAGCTGTAAAATTAGCACCTGAATTTGCCACAGCTTACCACAATATTGGCAAAGTATATCAATATCGGGGATTGCATCAAGAAGCAGTTGTATATTTTCAGCAAGTCATAAAATTAGAACCAGAAAATATAGCAGCTTATAGTGACTGTGGTTATTCCCTAATGGAGCAGGGAAAACTTTCAGCAGCAATCACTTATTTACAAACAGCTATTCAGAATAATGCTTTTATTGAAGGTTATTGTAAATGGGCTGATTTATTAGCAGAAAGTAAGGATGAATTAGACAAAGCAAAAGTTACTTGCGCCCAGTTTTTAAAAGCTCTACAAAGTTCATCATCTCTAGCAGAAATTATTCAACCTTTGGTACAAACATATTTACATCTAGGAAATGTATCAGCGGAATATGGCAGACATAATCAAGCAGAATTTTATTATAAAAATGCTTTAAATATTCAACCAAGATTAGGAGCTGAGTATTATCTAAAATTAGCCAATAGTTTGGTCAGGCAAAATCGCATTAATTCCGCAATTATAATTGCTCATCTTGGATTAGCTACTTATCCAAACAATCCGCAAATCTCGGAAAATTTCAAGAGTTTATCAAAACAAAAAACATCTCTAAAAAAGCCTGATTTACGCCAATCATCCTGCCAAGGCTTAAACTGTAAACCATGCTTACAGCGAAATTTTAAAGAATTTAATCGTATTCATCTCGGAAGTAGAATTTATACCTTATCAGAAAATAAAATAACTGACAATATTTCCCGTAAAAACAAATCATTAAAAGTAGTAGACCCCAAAATATTTGTTGCTAAATTGCCACAGGGTAGAGCGTGGGTTGTACCTCAGAAAAATTCTTGGATGATTTGTAATGCTATAGCAATTATTAACCAAGATAATAAACTAATAAAAGAACTATCCCGTGAATATCCTGGTCAGTTACCAGGATGCAAAAATAATGATATAAATAAACATCGAATTTTTGAATTAGAAGAACTACCACCATTAGAAAAAATAGATGGTACAGTAGCAGTATTATCAGGACTATCTGGAAATGTTTATTTTCATTGGATGGTAGATATATTGCCTAGATTAGAAATACTCAAAATTCATGGCATAGACTTAGCAGAAATAGACAGATTTTTAGTTAATAGTTATCAACAACCATTTCAACGGGAAACTTTGAAAATATTAGGGGTTCCCGAAGAGAAAATTATTGAAAGCGATCGCCACCCTCATATTCAGGCAGAAAAATTAATTGTGCCTTCATTTCCCGGATATTTGGGTTGGCTACCATCCTGGGCTTTAGAATTTCACCGTCGGGTATTTTTAAACATAATAAAAGAGAAAATTAATGCAGCAACTCAACCCCAAAAATTATATCCAGAGCGTATATATATTAGTAGAAACAGTTCACGATACCGACGAGTTTTTAATGAAGAAGAAGTAATATCAAAATTAACTCAACTGGGCTTTGTTTGTATTTACCCAGAATTAATGACTTTGACAGAACAAATAGCCATATTTGCTCATGCAAAAGTTATTATTGCTGCTCATGGTAGTGGTCTAACAAATATTATGTTTTGTTCTGCCGGAAGCAAAGTTATAGAATTAGTATCACCAAATTATATTAGACATTATTACTGGGTGATTAGCCAACAATTAGGACTTGAGCATTACTACCTCAAAGGAGAAGATTTTACTTGTTATCCCATCCGCCAATTAATGTATCAAAATCCTCTCACAGAAGATATTATAGTTAACCTTAAATCTTTAGAAAAAATTCTGAAAATCACTGGTATTATAGAAAATATAAATATACAAGCAACACTTTTCAGTAGTCAAGTAAAAGCATCTATTCAAAACTATCCACAAATTTCTATCAGGGAAAATTTATCTGACAAAAATAGCACCCCAGTTGTTGAATATCCGGTAAAGCAAAAAATGTCATTAACAGTTAACTCCCTAGAAACAGCAGTTCAGTTACATCAAAGAGCAGAATTATACTTAAAGCAAAAAGAATTAGCAGCAGCAAAAACAACCTGTGAGCAAGCCTTAAAACAGCAGCCAGATTATGCACCAGCCTGCAAAACTCTAGGCAATATTTTCCATATTCAAGAGCAACTAGAACCCGCCTGGTATTGGTATAAAAAAGCAATTGAGTTAGAGCCAAATTTTGGCGAAGCATATACAAATTTAGGTACATTATATGCTCAAAAAGAACAGTGGCAAGAAGCGATCGCTTATTACCAAAAAGCCATAGAAATTCAACCAGACTTATCAGCAGCTTATCGCAACTTAGCCAGAGCTTATGACAAAATAGGTAACCACAAAGAAGCAGTAGAATGTCGTAAACAAGCCTACAGTTTAGAACCTGGTCATCAAAATAAAAATCAACCTGCTCCTACCCCAATAGTAATGCCAAAAAATGCCAAAGCTAGCTATAAACTTCTAGGGAAAATGTTACAATCCCAAGGACAAATAGAAGCAGCTTGGCAGTCCTATAAAAAAGCTATTTCTCTATATCCAAACGACCATGAAAATTATCTTAATATCGGAACTTTATATGCTCAACAGCAACAATGGGTAGAAGCAATTCAATGCTATAAAAAATCCCTTTCTCTCAACCAAAACTATGCCGATGCTTACCGAAATCTAGCTATAGCATGGAAAAAAATTGGCAAGGAAGCAGAAGCTTCTAATTGTTGGTATCGGGCCTATACTTTAGAACCAGAAAAAGCAACAGCAGAAGAGCATTTAATCTTAGGAAATACTCTGTTGCGACAAAACATAATTGATCAGGCAATATCCTGTTATTGTCGAGCAATAGAATTAAACCCAAATTTATTAGGAGCTTATGAAAATCTGGGAGAAGCATTAAAGCTTCAAGGAACAAAAAAACCTACAACACCAGTATTTCCAAATCATTGGCAAAATCAAGCAAATTCTCTCACTTTATTAACAGCAGAAACTCAAGGAATAATTCAACAGGTTAAAAGTGAAAATCAGATTCAAATAGTTCAGAAACTGAAAAACTTTGAAAGGATTGTGAGTGACTTAGTAAGTACAGTCACATCAGCATTTAACCTAAAAAATGACTTATCAGACAATTATTTAGAATCATCTTTATCCCTAGTAGAAAATAGTCAGCAGCAGCTAAATCCAAATTCTCCAGAAATCATTAAAACTGTAAATCCTACAAATTCTCTATTATTAGAACCAGATTTAACTAATATTTATTGGAATCTAGATTCAGAAAAGCCAAGTTTAAATGGTCAAACCAAAACTAACAATACTCAGATTATTCACTCTGGTTTACAACAAAACAAAATTTCCGAAATCAACCATAGAAAACGAATAAATGTCAAACTTGCTTTACCACCTGATGGAGCAGTAAATCTTCCTGATGTTTATATTAAACAAGCTCAAAATTATTACGAGCGGGGATTGTATGAACAGGCAATTAACCAATGTCAGCAAGCTATTTCTATTAAACCAGATGCCGTAAAAGCCTACATAATTATCGGAGATTCTCAGCAAAAAATTGGGGAAACAAAAGCAGCGGAGAAAAACTATCAAAAGGCTATTGAACTTAATCCAAAAAATGCTTCAATTCATACTCAATTAGCAAATTTATACAGTCAACAAAAATTATGGCAGCTAGCAATTTATTGTTACCAAAAAGCCGCAGCAATTCAACCAAATGAAGCTGATAATTACCGCAACTTAGCTAAAGCTTGGACTGAATTAGGTGAAGTACAAGCAGCAACAGATTGTTGGTATCAAGCTTACTCTCTAGAACCAAAAAAAGTAACAGCTACCGAGCATTTTAATTTAGGAAATAAATTATATAAGCAAGGGCAAATTACTCAAGCAGTATCCTGTTACAATCACTCTATAAAATTAGATCCTAATCTTGCTACAGCTTATTATAATCTGAGTGTTGCTTTAAAACGTCTAGGAAGACCAGATGAAGCAGTCATTTATCACCATAAAGCAAAGAAAATATGGGAAAACAAAAATAGTAATCAATCTATTTTAAATTCTCATTCATCACCAAAAGTAGAAATAAAACACCAAAATGATTATCAACAAAATGCAACAGAAATTAATCAGGAAAGTCTCAAATCACAGCAATTAAATAAAATCGTACAAAATGGTCAAAAAGACACTCAAGTAGAACAGCTCCAAGAAACTTTTGAAAAAGCTAAGACCTATTATTTAGAAGGATTACTTGAAGAAGCGATCGCCACCTGCGAAGCATTGATTAAAATTAAACCACAAGCAGAAGTTTATCAAATCATGGGCAAAGCTTTTCAAGATAAAGTTCAAATAGATAAAGCCATTAATTGTTATCGCCAAGCTTTGCAGATAAATCCTAACCTAGCTCCTGCTAACTATGGTATAGGACAAATATTAGCAATGCAAAAAAACTGGAGTGAAGCTATTAGTTATTATCGCCAAGCTTTGTATTTATTAGAGTTGAACTTAGATACTCAAAACTCAATAGAATTAACACCTGATTCTTGGGAAGTTTATCAGCAATTAGGAGATGCACTACAGGAAATAGGGCAAATAGAAGAAGCAGTGAAAGTTTATCATCAAGCTCTAGATTTAAGTGAAAGTTAAAAAAATTCCGGATAGAGAACAAAAACATAGAAACTTATAAATACCTGTACAAATGTCTAGCTAATGAGTATGAATTAGTATAATATTCCGTCTAGCTGTCATTTCAGTTAACAGTTATCAGTTAATAGTAAACATTTATTACTGTTATTACTGTCTTCTACCAAATTCAATAAAAATTTTTACAGTAAAATCCGGACACCAAAGGATAGGAATATTTACACTTGTTCTCTTTAATTCCTACTACCTAATACCCCACACCTAAGACCCATAAACCAACCAATGTAGCAATATTTTTTGAAAATGGTATTAGACTTAGGGAGAAAATTTAAAGATAAATTTTGAGGCTTTATCATTTTATCTAAGATAAAATTCAGTCCTGATATATCCCTAATAATTTAATCTAAATTATCTAAAATTTATATTTTTATTAAAAAAATATCCCCATTAAAATCCCTAACATCATTATGGTTTTAAAAAAAACAACCCAGAAAAAAACTTCAATCGACCAAAACCCTAAGTATGCAAAAACTCACTACAGCTTAGGCAAACTTTCAGCTCAACAAGGAAATTTAGAGGCAGCTATTACTTATTACCTGAAAGCCATAGAAATTGACCCAAAGTTTACAGAAGTTTACTACTCATTAGCAGATGTTTTGGTCAATCAAAAAAAGCCAGAAGCAGCAGTAAATATATATAAAAAAGCAATTAAAATTCAACCTAATTTATGGAAAGCTCATCATAATTTAGCTAATTTACTACAAGAAATGGGAGAGTTAGATGCAGCAGTAGATGTATACAATCAGTCAATCAAACTCAACCCAAAATTTTCTTGGTCTTATCATAATTTAGGGGAAACTTTAGTCAAAAAGGAACAATGGTCTGAAGCTCTCCTAGCTTTTCACCAGGCAATAAAATTAAACTCAGATTCTCCTTGGTCTTACTTTAATTTAGCAGAAATATTAATCGAAGTTGGGAAGTTTTCCGAAGCAATATCTGCTTATAAAAGTGCTATAAAACTACAGCCAGATTTACCAAAAATCCATGAAAAATTAGGGGATGCTCTGCAACAGCAAATGCAGCTTTATGCAGCAGAAGCAGTTAATTCTTATCGAGAGGCAATAGAGCAAAATCCAGATGATATAGAACTGTATCACAAAGCTTTAGAAATTCAACCCAACGACGCAGAATTATATTTGCAATTATCTAAAACATTAGTCAAACAAAATGAATTAGAGGAAGCAATTATTTTTTATCAAATGGGATTACAAGCAGAGTCACGCAACCCAGATATATCCCCACAGTTTGACCTCATGGAATTAGGAAATGCTTGTGTCAGGAAAGAAAAATTAAAAGCAGCTATTTTCTTTTATCAAGAAGCACTTAAAAATACTCCAGACAATAACTTAATTTTCTGGCAATTACAGAATACTATAGCAATGAAAAATCGGGAATTTGTTTATCCCGTAGAAATGGTAGAATATCTTCGCCTTGTAGAACCTCAACCACTAACTCTAAATACTAGTGAAAAACCAGTTATTTCTATAATTATTCCCGTCTATAATCAAATTTTACATACCTATAACTGTTTAAAATCATTAGCAGAAACTTTAGATAATTCTCTACCATTTGAAGTAATTGTCATGGATGACCACTCTAGTGACAATACCCAAGAAGTCCTAACTCAAATCTCTGGAATAAACTCAGTTTTTAACGAACAAAATTTAGGTTTCATTGGCTCATGTAACCGAGGGGCAAGCCTGGCAAAAGGTGAGTATTTAGTATTTTTAAATAATGATACTGTAGTTATGCCTAACTGTTTCCAGGAAATGTTAGAAACCTTCAAGCAAATACCAAATGCTGGATTAGTTGGCGCTAAATTTTTATATCCCAATGGAAAACTTCAAGAAGCAGGTGGAATTCTTTGGCAAGATGGTTCCGCATGGAATTATGGCAGATTAGACCATCCCAATAAACCAGAATATTGTTATTTACGAGAAGTAGATTATTGCTCTGGTGCTGGAATTATGATTCCCTCCAAATTATGGCAACAAATAGGAGGATTTGATACCCGTTATAAACCTGCTTATTATGAAGATACTGACCTGGCATTTGAGGTGAGAAAAGCTGGATATAAAGTCTTGTATCAACCCCTAGCTAAAATTGTTCATTTTGAAGGAATATCTTCAGGAAAAGATGTGACTAAGGGGGTGAAAAAATATCAAGTAGTTAATCATCAAAAATTTATCCAAAAATGGCACGATGTTTTAAAATTTCATCGACTCAATGGAATTGAACCACATTTAGAGCGAGAAAGACCCATACAAAAGCGATTATTAATGATAGACGCTTGTATGTTAACACCCGACCAAGATTCAGGTTCAGTCACAGCTTTTAACTTAATTAAAATCTTTCAATCCCTCTCTTATAAAGTTACTTTTGCACCTGATAATTTGTTGTATGTTGAAAAGTATACAGAAGATTTACAAAGGTTAGGAGTCGAGTGTTTATATTGCTCCCATGTAACGTCAATTAAATCTCATCTAGAAACTTATGGCAGTCAATATGATGTCGTATATTTAGCCAGACTAGAATTTACAGAAAAACACATAGATAATGTGAGAAAATTTGCGCCACAAGCAAAAATTATCTACGATACTGTTGATTTACACTATCTCCGAGAGCAAAGGGAAGCAAAACTCAAAAATAGTTTGGAATTATATGAAAAAGCAATGAAAACAAAAAAGCGGGAATTAGAATTAATGGCAAAAGCAGACTGCACGTTAGTAGTTAGTACGATAGAAAAACAAATGTTAGAACAAGAAAATCCTCACTTAAAAAATATAGATTTTTTCAATATGCCAAGGGATATATATGGTGCAGAAAAAGGATTTGAAGCCAGGAAAAACATATTATTCATTGGCGGATTTCAACACCCACCAAATGTAGATGCTGTACTTTATTTTGTGCAGGATATATTTCCTTTAGTCAAGCAAAAAGTTAACGATGTAAAAATTTTTGTTATCGGCAGTAAAGCACCAGAAGAAATTTTAAAATTATCCTCCGATGACGTGATTATTACAGGTCATGTACCTGATGTTTCAGAATATTTTAATAACTGTAAAATGTCGGTAGCTCCCCTAAGATATGGGGCAGGAATTAAAGGCAAAATCTTGACAAGTTTTAGCTATGGTTTGCCAGTAGTAGCCACATCTATTGCAGCAGAAGGAATGGGAATTACAGATAATTATGATGTGTTGATTGGGGATGACGCAGAAAGTTTTGCTCAACAGGTAGCTAATTTGTATTTAGACCAGAAATTGTGGGAAAAAGTTTCTCAAAATTCACTAGATACTATATCAAGTCGATATTCAATGGCAGCTGTAACAAATAAATTTAATGAACTTTTAACCAGTCTAGATGTTGCTAAATAAAAAAAATATCCGCTTATTTTCATTGCGAGGTAGGAAGAGAGAGAAAGCAATTATTTTGGTTTAGCCAATAGTTACTCCACACTCGCAATTTCAAAAAATCAACTTAGTAAATTGCGTCGGCAAACTTTCTTTACAGCCATTTTCAGTTAGTTAGATGACAAGCTCCTTAGTGGAATCAGTAAGAGCGTAGGGGTTTGGTCTCCAAACCCTTGCAGTAGTCAGTAGTCAGGAGTAAGAAATCCGTGGCATCCGCCCAAAAATTTTCTATTTTCTGTTATCTATTCAACACCAGTCAAAACCGCTATAATACCATCTTGATAAATTAGCTTTAACAAACTTCAACTATTAGCAATGCAATTAATAGGAAGGCGATATATATCTATGATGTTTGAGCAATAAATTACCCAAAAATTGTAATAGTAAAATCCGGAAATAGAAAAAATAGTTAGAGAATATATATGGAAAAATGCAAGGGTTGAGGAATTATGCACCAACAACCTATTTCTATCCCTATTTCCCCATAAAGCTTATTCTGGGGAGAAGGTGAAAGCAGTCTCAATAAATCTGTTTTTTTCCCTCATGGATAAGTTCTAGGGTTATATAGCAGGAGTTCAGCAAATGCAGCTTAATAAAGTAAAAATTCCCGTCAAAGGTTCGGTAAAACAAGTTAGTGAAGTCAAAGGTTTATTCAATGATATGTGGGTGGGGAAAAAACTCAGCTTTACTATCAAAAGCGAATATCCCATTCAAGAAATTGAATTAGAGGGATATCTTTCAAATCAATTTCCTGAAGGTAACAACATTATCTTGAAAATAGGTAAAGAAACTAAGCAAATTAGTAGTTCTGGAAACCAACTATTTAACTGCTCAATACCTCTAACCCTAGCAGCTTATCAAAAGACAAAAGTTGAAGTGGTGAGTGAAAAAATATTTAATCCTAAACAGCAGGGATTAGGTGAAGACCAAAGGGATTTAGCCTTTATTTTGGTTCACTTTTATATTAAACGGGGTAAAACAGCAGCAGAATATTTGCAAGAGGGGAAAATTTTCGAGAAAAAAGGCGAATTTGCAGCAGCTATTAGCTCTTTCAAAAAGGCTATTGCCTTAAATCCAAAATTTCATTGGTCTTACTATAAATTAGCAGAAACATTAGCAAAACAAGGAAAATATCAAGAAGCGATCGCTCATTATCATCAAGCTGTTGAACTAAATCCTAACTCAGCTTTATTTCTCTATAATTTAGCAGAAGCTTTAGCTCAAAAAGGCGATAAGGAACAGGCGATTATTTATCATCAAAAAACTGTTGAAATTGACTCAAACTTACCTAGATTATCTAGTGGAAAAATCGAGGATATCTTAACAAAAGCTTATGGTAAAGCAGTGTAAAAATTTCTATGTAATCGCAAAATTTGCGGTTTTTTGGGAAAAGAGGGTGCATTGAATTAAAGTAAGTTGATTAGTAAAAACTACAGAAATAATTACAGGTGAGAGAAAGTGGTATTAGAAAATACTAAAACAGAAAAAATAGAGCATTTAGCTCTAGGTAATCAATTGAAAACAGAAGGTAAATTGAAAGAGGCGATCGCTGAATATCGTCAAGCTATAAAAATCAATCCAGCTTTGCATAAAGCTTATATAGATTTAGCTTATTTATTGAGGATTGAAGGTAATCTAGAGGAAGCAGCAACTTGTTACCTCAAAGCAATTGAATTAAAGCCAAATCACTGGCAAGCTTATGCAAGATTAAGACAAGGTTCATGGGAAGCAAATCAAACAGAACAGATAATTTCTGGTTTAAAACAGACTGTCATCAATCATCCAGATATTATTTGGCCTTATATGTGTTTAGGTCACTTTCTCACACTACAAGATAACATAGATGAGGCCGTAAAATATTTACAAGAAGGAAGCAATAAAAATGCCTCTGTATTAAATCAAAATTTTTCCAAAAATGATATTTGTAAAGCCAAACAAAATCCTGACTTTCTGATAATCGGAACGGCAAAATCTGGCACAACTTCCTTGTATCAATACATGATTCAACACCCACATATTTTACCCTCCTTAGCCAAAGAAATCGGCTTTTTTGACCTAGCCAGAATGTACTCTAATGGAATAGATTGGTATTTATCCCACTTTCCCCAAATTCCAGAGGGTAAAAACATCTTAACTGGGGAAGCCACTCCTAGTTATTTCAATCGTAGTAATGTGCCAGAAAGAGTATATAAATATTTTCCTCAAATCAAATTGATTGTGATTTTAAGAAATCCGATTGAGAGAACAATTTCTGCCTATCATCACTCAGTTAAAGATAATGGTGAATTGCGTTCATTAGCAGAAGTAATAGACACAGAAATAGAAATGATTCAGGGAATGTCAGACCCATCAGAAATTATGAAAACCAATTTTAAATTTGAACCCCGATACCTGGTTTGGAGTTTGTATTACTACTTTTTGAAAAAGTGGATGCAAGTATTTCCCAAAGAACAATTTTTGATATTAAATAGCAACGATTTTTATGGTAATCCTGCCGGAGTAATGGCTCAGGTATTTGACTTTTTAGAACTGCCCAACCATGAACTCCCAGATTATCATGTATACACTAAAGGCAGTTATACTAAGATTGATAATAAGCTGCACAATAAATTATCTAATTTTTTCAATCCTCATAATCAAAAATTGGAAGACTATTTAGGCATCAAAATGAACTGGAGCTAACTGAATTATCTATTTAATAAATATGGATATAGAACAATTTTTGCAAACCTCCAAAATTGACAAACCTACAGAAAATAAACTCAAATTTATCTCACAGATCAATAATTTGACTCAGCAACAGGTTGCCGATAGCTATGTAAAACAAATGCTTTTTACTAACCTGCCTTCTAGCACTTTTGATGAATATTATGGGGATTTATTTGTCAGATTTTTAGATAATAGTGACAGTATTTATTTAGTCAGATGTGTTTTAAATTTCTGCGTGCAACAGTTGTCCGTGCGCGGTCAAGTTTCTCGTCCACGGGAAATTTTTTTTCAAATTGGTTGTTTTCATCCGACAGATTTTGCTGCTGCTTTAATTCAGGGAATGCCAACTACATTGGCTCATTTTTGCTGTACTTCTAATGGTGGGAAAAAAAGTGAAATTCAAGACATTCTAGAAAACTTAGCAGCCCAACTACCCGCCGATGGTTTACCTAAATTTACTATCTATGATGAGAATACAAATTACTCTAATTTATTAACTATTCAATCTCCAGAAAGTATTGGTTATTTAGCACTGGTTAATTTACAAACTGAAGACTCTTACAGCAAAATTTTACCATCTCTAAAAAACCTGCTAAGCCCTCTAGGTAAATGTTTAATTATTGACAAACCAGAATTAGTTTACCAAGCCTCATTTCAGGCAAAAGCAGAAAACTTAAATTTACAAGTTTTGAAAACCTTTCCTTTAATGAATAAAACAGATAAAGAAATAGGTTTCTGTTTACTCAGTTTAAGGCAATAAAATTCACAAAAATTACCAGTAATATTATGGGGATAGCTACCTACATCACTAAAGACGCACTGTATGACCTGAAAGAATTAGAAAGCTTTCAAGATAACTGGAATGGGGATGCAGTTATACAAGTACATGAGAAAATTTATTACTCAAATCCAGAACCATTATTTGTTAACTTCAGCGAAGAAATTGGTGAATTAACACAGAGAATTTTAGCAGCTAAACGCACATCTGTAGACCCAATTTACTGTGCCAGAGTTAATAATGCTACTTTAATTCCTCATGCTAATATTTTCACAGCAGATGACTCATTTTTATGGGATTTATCGCGACAAGCTGCTCGTCATTTTTTAGATTCTCATGGCAAACAAATAGCTAATTTTACATATCCAGAACCAGAATTTATTAATAATTCTGTAGGATTATTGAGCATGGGTCATAATAATCAACATTCCCATTGGCTCCTGCAAACTTTGCCCAAATTAGAAATATTTAAAAAAGCTGGTATTCGCCCTCAAAAACTAGTCGTACAACCTACTATCAAGGGTTATCAAAAAAAGGCTCTTGCTATCTTAGGATATCCTGAAAAAGATTTAATTATTGGCACTCCAAAACAGCCACTACGATGTGCAGAATTATATGCAACTAATATTTGGGGTGGAGAAATAATTTCAGATTTAGATATTTACAATGAATTATCTGTTAAATGTCCTCCTACAGAACCAGGCCCGGAAAGAATTTATGTTTCTCGACAAGACTCCCGAAATTTGCGGAGATTTTTAAATGAAGAAAAAGTTATTGAGTTGATGAAAGAGTATGATTTTGAAATTGTTATTCCTAGTAAATTAACTATTGAAGAAGAGGTAAATATCTTTCGTAATGCTAAGGTTGTTGTGGGTGCTTTGGGTGCTGGTCTTTATAATACAATTTTTACCGAACCTGGTGCAAATATTATTGTCTTAAGTGACCCTTGGTATGTGACTGGATGGATATTAAATATTGCAGCTCTCCGACATCATAATATCGGCTTTGTTTTTGGTCATAATTTTCTCTCTTTTGACCGAGTTCATTATGGTAGATGTAGTAACTGGATTGTGGATACTAATATGCTCAGAGAAGCAATTGAGAATGTATTAGATACAGTTGATTAAGTTAAATGAACAGTAAAAAATTACTATGGTTAGCATCACAAAAGATGAATTAGATACGATTAATTATAACTTTAAGTTAGCCCAAGAGCTGACAAGAAAACTTGAATTTGATGGAGCAATAAGTTCTTACCTATCTATAGTAAAACTAGATGAAAACCATGCTGCATCTTGGCATCATCTGGCTAAACTTTATGAAAATCTAGGTGATTGGCAAGCAGCAGTTAACTGTTATGAGAAAGTAATAGCTATTAAACCAGAGTATGGAGTAGTTTATGTGCAACTGGCTCTCGCACTTAAAAAACAAGGTAAAATCCAAGAAGCAATTAATGCTTATCAAGTAGCAATTAGACTAAATCCACAGCAAGATTTTACTGTATATCTGCAATTAGCTGATATTTATAGACAAGAAGCAAAACTAGATGAAGCAATTAATAACTTCCAGAAAGCTATTCAAATAAATCCCCATTTATCACCATTTGTTTATGTCCGCTTGGGTGATTTATTAAGCCAGAAAGGAGAAGAAAAGCAAGCAATTAATTATTGGCAGATTGCTAGTAAAAAGATAGCCATGACTTCCCATCCTAATTTTGTAGAAAAATATTGGGAAAAAGGTGAACTTCGGGGGCCTAGTTTTCTAATTATTAGTCCTGGTAGATGTGGTTCTACTTCTCTGTATAATTATCTCGTTCAACATCCACAAGTTATACCAGCAATTAGAAAAGAAATTGGCTTTTTAACTCACCAGCCTTACAACAAAAATCACCAGGTTTATAATGCTCAATTTCCACCTTTACCGAATGATAAAAATTTTATTACTGGGGAAGCAGGTACAGGTTATTGGATGAACTATCCAGGAGAACGAATTAAATCTTATTTTCCTCATATAAAACTCATAATAATGATGAGAAATCCTGTAGAGCGAGCAATTTCTCATTATAAATCTGCTGTGAAAGTGGGTAGAGAAAAACGTTCTCTAGAAGAGGTGATAGATGCACATCTTGGAGCACTTTCAGACTTAGATCGGGTTTTCATCAATAATAAAGTTCAAAACTGGAAACAGGTCAGACCAGGGTATTTTTTACGGGGATTATATATTTACTTTATTGGCAAATGGTTGAGTTTATTCCCAAGAGAAAATTTACTCTTTTTAAAAAGTGAAGATTTATTTGATTCTCCAGACTCAACCATGCTAAAAATCATCAATTTTTTGAATTTACCTGAATATTCGCTGCTTAAGTATGAAAATTATAATGCCAGTAGTCAGAATTATTTAAGTCAAATTAGTGGTACTCAGCGTCAACTTATATCGGATTTTTTCAGACCTCACAATCAAAAACTAGAAGAATATTTAGGAATCAGCTTTAACTGGAAATAATTGATTTGTAAGAATTTCCTTCGGAACGCTTAGATTAATTTTTTAGCTAAGTATATATATAAAATTTTAGGAAAAGCCTGACATAAATATGGATTCTCATCAAACAAGTAACCAATTATTAGAAACAAGGAAAGTAACTGAAATAGCTACTACAATAGAGGCGGATTTGAAACAAGCAGAAGCCTTGGTTAAACAGGGTAATATCAGAAAAGCAATTCCAATTTATCGGCGTGTAACTAAGCTAAATCCTCAAGAATCAAAATATTGGATAAAACTAGCCAATACTTTAGCAAAACATCAAGAATTGGATGAAGCAGTAAAATATTATCAAAAAGTAATAGAGCTACAACCAGATATTTCTTATGTTTATCTTTCTCTAGGGAATGTTTTGCTAGAGCAAAGAAAATATCAGGAAGCGATCGCTCAATATCAGCAAGGAATTATTTGTAATTCTGATGCTGATAATTTACCCTTGCACCTGAAAATTCAGGAAGTATATGCTAAACAAAATAAATTAGAAGAATTAATTGCTGATTATCGTCAAGATTTAGAGCAGACTCCTAATTCAATGAGAACTTATTATCTTTTAGCTGAAGCTTTATCTAAGCAAAATAATCGCCAAGAAGCTGAAATTTATTACAGAAAAGTTATTGAATTAAACCCACCGCCCAATTATCGTCCCTACGAACAATTAGCAAGAATCTTACAGCAACAAGGTAAGCTTAATGAGGCAATTAATTGTTATCAACAGGCAGTTCTAGAAAACCCCAAAAATACAATTATTCACACCCGTTTAGCAAAATTATTGTATCAGCAAGGTCACTTAAAACTGGCTGTCCAAAGTTATCGTCAAGCAACAGAAGTTAATCCTGAATTCCACCTAGCTTATCCTGGTTTAGGAGAATGTTTAGAATTATTAGGAGATTCCGGTGGAGCTATTTTAGCTTGGCGTCAATATTTGAATTTAAAACCTGATGATAGTCATATATTTTTTAAGCAGGGCTTACTTTTAGCAAAACACAAACAATGGGAAGAAGCGTTATTTTGCTATAAAAATGCCATCAAAATTCAACCCGAAAAAGCCATCAGAGATTATCTACATCTGGGATTAGTTATTGCTAGGTGTAGCAAATTGGAACCTCAAATTACTCAACTATGTCAAAATTTATTTAAACATAAAAACCCATATCATATATATAGTGCTGCCATCCTCTTAGCAGAATTGGGGAAAATTGATGAAGCAATTTCCTGCTTCAAAAATTCAACTAGATCAACTCATATTCTAGAAAGTAATACTCCCCCTCCAAACTTACCTCTTCCTACTGAAATTTATGATTATTTGTGGCAGAATTTAAACCAAAAATCTCAAGTAGATTTTGATGGCAGTCAAATTTTAGATGTACCTCAAATTGAAACCAAAGATGCCGAAAATTATTTTAGAGAAAATAGTAAATATAGAGTATTAACTAGTACCTTTAACCCAGAGGGCAAAAAATTACTAGATGATTTAGGAATATCTCTTGTAAAGCTAGAACTGATTTACTTAGATACTTTTGCTTTAGAAGAAATATACATCAATAGCTTTAGCAATGCTGCAAAAAAACGACTTTCTCGGAAATCAGAACCCACAAGAGAGGAAGGGCGATTAGATTTAAAAAGATGGACAGAATTTCGGAAAAATGGCTATGAATTTGCCGTACAACAAAGTATAGCTGAAACTGGTTATATCTACTCAATTTGTCCTATTAGTGGGGAAATTTTACGCTCTAATCAATCTTTCTATTTAGGAGCTTCCTTAATTGCTTATCGTTTTGTCGGTGCAGAGATATTCTATTTAATTATCGGACAGTGGTTTGGCAATAAAATAGCAGTATATTTCCCTAAATTTGACTTGATTTTAACTCAGTTGGGAAAAAAGAAAATAAATGAAATAGAAAATCTCAAATCAAGACTGAATATATTTAAGAGTTACACTGTCAAATATAGAAATGAATTTCTGGCTTATGTGAGTAATTCTGTCAAACATCCTCTAGTCGCTTTAGTAGGTAATACAGCAAACTTTTACCATTACTTTTTTAATAGAATTACTGGACTTAATTATTTATCAGAACGCAATTTAATTCCAAAAATTGACAAAATTATCACAGGAAACAATAACTACTTTGACATTAGCAGTATTTATCCCAATATCGAGACTAAAGAAGTTAATACAGAAGATGAATTATTTTTCCAGGAAACCTTGGCAAATAATTACTTTATTGCCATGTTTTTCGATGTCATATTATCTCATAGTCTAGCTCAAACACTGCATAAATCTTCCCTAGATTTAGCTACACCAAAATTAATTGAAACAGTAAAAAGTCTGCGAAAAAGCTGTTTTCCTCTGATTTGGTTTCATGTCCGAATTCATAAAAGGTTATGGCTTTCACAAATAGAGGGAACAGCTAACCTAATTCAAAGACTATATCAAGATTTCCCCAATTTAGGAATAATTTTTGATGGATTCTCCTGTACCAATTCTGGATTAGTTAATCATCAAGTTGTTACTCAAGAAAAAGCCATTTTCAAACAAATTACTGACCGTATACCCCCAGAAATATCAGTGCAAAATTTGATTGGCTGTAAAGTCTATGAAAAAATTATTTGGGCACAAGAAATAGACTTATATGTCTTACAACATGGGTCAGCAATGACAATTCCCATGATAGTTAATAAACCCGGTGTTGCTCATCAGAATACAGGACTTCATGACTCAGAATTTGAAGGCGATTCAAGATATACCCAAACTGATGTTATGGGACAGCAATTTTCATACATGATGATGCAAAGAGATTTTGCCTATAGAGAAAACGTTACCAAACCTATTTATATTCCCAAAAAATACATCACCGACCAAAATAATTCCGGCAAACACTGGCGGAACTATGATTTAGATTGGAAGGTTATCTACGCAGAAGTTCTCAGAATTATTAATTATTTAAGAAAGGAAAACTAAATATGGTCAATATTGTTACTTTTGGCTCTTGTTTATCTCGCCTCACTGCGGCTCAGTTGGCAACAATTTTTAGTTACAAAGTGCTGAATCATGTCGCTCAAATCAGAAGTGATAATTTTGTCAGCCACTATATTCAAAAAAGTCAGGAAATGATTCCTGACTCTTACTATAAAAATTTGATTTATCAAGAAGGTAGAGCAGAGGAAGCAAATAAAATTTTACAGACTCAGTATCCAGAAAATATTGGCAAGTATCACTTACCAAATGCTGTAGATTTATTTGAGAATCTGAAACAGGAAAATATAGATATATTTTTATTAGATAACTGGTGTGATATTACATATAAATTATTATCCCCTACCCGCTTGGATGAGTTTCAAGATTCCTCTGTTTTTCTCGTCGGTCACTCCTACACTAATCTCTTAGATTATTTTCAGTTTAGTGATTATTTAACTCCCAAAGAATCAGTTAGTAGTTGGCAACTAATTATTGAATTTTTACGACAATATCAACCTAACGCTCAAATATTTTTTCTCTGTTTTCCCTACTGCACCAGTCAGGATAAACCAGATCGTTATGAACGGGCAAAAAAATTTGCAGAGTTATTTTTAAACCGACCAATCGCTCAACATATAATTACAGTACCACCATTCTATGTAAAGCCTACTTTAACTAAAAATTGGTCTCATTTTGATTCCCATATTTATGCTTCCTTAGCAGGTTTTATTCACCATACATTATTATTAGGCGATCGCTTTTCTCTATCTACTATTTCGTAACCATTAAGCCATCAGAGCAGAGAAAAAGGTGTAGTCATTGTGGTCAAACAGAATTTTAAGACCAACCAGTGACAATAGAGTACCATCGTTAATTTTATCACTCACTCTCCTTTATCCACTTTCTCCACTCTCCATAACGCTTCCGCAAGCACATTTAATTCCCACTCTTTTGCTTTGATCGCTTCCCGCAGTCTCCCAGAAGGTCGAAATACAAATATCTCCGACTCATTCTCAACCATTTCTAAATTAGGCCAATTGCTCAACAACAAAAGTCGCACGTCATCATCTAATATATAACTGAGTGAAATCAAATCACCTGTATTAGTATAGTCATCGCCTATATCACTCAATAATATTGGGGAGTCGCTAGCATTAACTTTTTTGGCAATTTTAGCATTAGAATAACTCAGACTTTTAGTCCACCAAGTATCAGAAATAGCACTAATAGTACAAGATGCAATACTTGCAGTCAATAATATTGCTAAAACTACTCGCCAAAAATTTTTCCGATCTAAATATCTCCCTAATAAATAAGCAACGGATAAATATATTGCCGGAAAACAGGAAATTAGATAACGGGTAACAGCAGAGCGTTTTCCTCCTAATATTAAATCTGGTATTACTAACAGAATGAAGGGAACAAATATTGAGGTCAGAATAAATAGTTTTGTGGCACGACTGCAATAGCGACAGACTGTATAAACTGCAAAACCAATAATAATTAAAAATATCACTCTCAGCAAATATGTGGCGATACTATTAAAACCGAAATCTAAATCCATAAACGAGCAGGAAAAACTCAAAATCCACTTTTTTACTAAATAATCAAAACCTACTGATACTCTGATCCAACTTGTCGTATCTGAAACTCTTTGCATATTATTTGCTAAGACAATTATCCAGGGAATATAGAGAATTATGATTCCGGCTGAGGCAATTAAAAAGTCTAGAGGTAGTGTTTTGATGAAAAATTTTATTTTGGCAAGTATAGTTGTTCTTTGGGAGAGATTTTTTTTGATATTTATTGATAATAACCAATTACTTAAAACAAATATTCCCTGACTCATAATAGTTAAAGCAAAGAACAAATGAGTATATAAACCAATGGCACAAATAATACTATATAGTACCCAATTTTTCCAGCTTCGATAATTGATAGCTCTCAATAATAAAATGCCACTGCCAATACTTAAAACAGTAACTAAACTATATTGTCTAGCAGTTTGAGCAAATAATATTTCAAAAGGCGATAATCCTAAAAATGTAGTTGCCAGTAAAGCAGTTAAATGGGAGTTAAAAAGTTGCAGACTTAGAATATATATTAAGGGTAAAGATAATAAACTAATTAATACTGGTAAACTCCGGGATGCTGTGAGGGAACCGCCAAATTGTTGCATCCATAACCGAGCAGTTAAAAAGTATAAAGGTGGATGATGGGGATTTTCTATTGTTAGAGATTCAAGGGTTCCTCTGAATGTACTTACCGATTGAATATCTTGATATTTTTGCAGTTGATGAGCTGGAATAATTTGGTTAATAAATAATTCTCGGTCAATATCGGTACGGTTAAATCCTGCTGCGCGGAGTGAAGTATATACTTCGTCATGCCAATATACTTTTTTATCTAGGTTGAAAAAGCGGAAGCCGATACCTAAAGTTATGGCAATAATTAGTAAGATGATTAAGGGATGGGAGAAGATTTTTTTGTTAAATTTGAAAGTAATCATTTTTTCAATATAACATTTGCATCAGGAATCAGGATAAGGTGGGAAATCTTGCTCTGGAACTAAGAGATAGGGAAGGGAAAATAGGAGCGGGATACTTTTACTAAGTAGGTCTCTCTTTTAACCCCAACCTATTTGATTTTAGAGACCATTTAGACTCTGGGGGATTAAACCTTTTATGGAAAAGAATAATAGACAAATTCCTGAGAGATAACCTAGCTATTATACAATAAAAAATCAAACTCATAGGATAATTGAAAAAAAGGCGATCGCTAATCAAATTATTTAATAAAATTTCCCTAAGCTCTTGCCTAAAATCATTGAAAATGCTGTAAAATATTCCCGAACAAAAGCAGATAAGATGAATATAAATAATATGACCATAAAATCAGTGCCTTTGACATCTACCCCTTGAAAGGAGATAACAAGATAAAATTCAGTGTTTCAAGCCTCCCTATTACATGACGTACTGATAACTGACAACTAACAACTGATAACTGAAATGACCGCCGAAATAGATAAAAAATTCCATTTAATGTTATTAGCAGGTAGACTTTTGCTGCAAAATAGTGTATCTACCGAAAGAGTACATCAAGCAATACATCAATTATCAGATAATTTTGGTTGGGAAATTCGTTTATTTGTAGATTACAAGTTTTTAACCCTAACTACAAAAGTCGAAAATAACTTTTATTCTCGGTTTAGTAAATACATACCCGCCATAAAAATTAATATGGCTTTAACCACTCAGATTTATCATATAATTGATAACTTTTTGGCAGGAAGAAAAACCCTCGATGCAGCAATTTATGACTTAGAAAAAATTAACGAAAAATCCATATATTCTCGTTGGTTAACCGTCTTGATGTTTGGCATAGCTGCAGGTAGTTTGGCACGAGTTTTTGAGGGTGACTGGCAATCATTTTTAATCGTCGGAATATCGACTTCATTAGGTTTAATTATTCGACAAGAGTTAGGCAAAAAAAGAGTGAATATGTTCCTGCTACCACTGATCGCTGCTTTTGTGGGTGGATACATTGGTGGTGTGGCAATTCAACTAAGTTTGACTGCGACTCCAGAACTATGTTTGCTGGTGCCGTCAATGATGTTGGTGCCGGGAGTGCATTTAATTAATGGCGTTTTAGACTTGCTGGATAATCATATTTCTATTGGTATTGCTAGACTCGGTTTTAGCATGGTGACGTTGAGCGCTATTGTTTTCGGGTTATTGGTTTCAGCCGCCGGCACCGGAACTTTGATTACTGTTAGCGCTAGTAGTTCTCCCCTCCCACTACTTGAGGATGTGTTTTTTGCGGGGTTGCTTGCTGCGGGGTTTGCAATTTATTTTAATGTTCCGAAACAAATGCTTTGGGCTTGTATTTTGTGCGGCGCGATTGGTCATGGCACCAGGGTGGTTTGCATTGAATGGGGTGTAGGAATTATTTGGGGAAACTTGGTTGCATCCTCTATGGTGGGAGTGATGAAACTCTATTTTTCTCGTCGGTTTTGCGCTCCCTCTGCTGCTATTGCTTTCGGTGCAGTTGTGGGGATGATACCAGGAATTTTCCTGTTTCGCGCTATTAGTGGTTTGACTCAAATATTGATTTTGGGAACTGAGACCACTTTACCTCTGTTGGTAGGTACAGTAATTATGAGTTTTAAAGCTTTGTTGATGACGTTAGCAATTCCAGTAGGGTTGACTATTCCGACTTTATTATTTTCTCAGTCGGAAAAACGATGATTTTATCAGGCGATCGCTTTGGTAAAAGCTACTGGAAAAATGGAGATTTATCAGTAGTGTAGGGGGGTAATCAACAGTATAAAAAAAATTAGACAAGACTTAACATAGTTAGACATTTATTGTGATATACTAGATTTATGTCTAACTTATTAACGGTATCTCAAGCAGCAGAACTGCTAGGAGTGTCAACAAAAACAATCAGACGATGGGAATCGGAAGGACGGCTCAAATCAATCCGTACCGAAGGAGGTCATCGACGGTTTACAGTATCTGATTTAATAGGTAACAAACAAGATAATTCTTTGACCGTTGCCTATGCCAGAGTCAGCAGCCATGACCAGAAAGATGATTTAGAGCGCCAAAAAATAGTTTTGGAAGCTTACTGTGCCAAACAAGGTTGGTCATTTGAAGTCATATCAGACTTAGGCAGTGGTTTAAACTATCGTAAAAAAGGTTTAATTAAACTTATCAAACTGATTTGTTCAGACCAAGTAGAACGATTAGTCTTAACTCATAAAGACAGATTGCTTAGATTTGGTAGTGACTTGATATTTACTTTATGTGAAATATTTGGTACAGAAGTAGTTATTATTAATCGTTCTGAAGATTCTACCTTTGAGGAAGTTTTAGCACAAGATGTAATTGAAATAATTACAGTTTTTTCAGCCAGACTTTATGGTTCAAGAAGCCATAAAAACAAGGAAATTGTTAAACAATTAAAAGAGGTAGCTGACCAGTTAAAATGAAATCATTTAAGACTAAACTCAAAGTCAATAATAAACAAAAAACCACATTGGCTCAACACGCAGGTGTAGCTCGTCATGCTTATAATTGGGGATTAGCGACTTGTATTGCTGAGTACGAAGTGACTAAGAAACGGCCTAGTGCTATCACTTTACATAAACGTTTAGTAGCTGAAGTGAAATCAATTAATCCTTGGTACTATGAAGTATCTAAATGTGCCCCTCAACAAGCATTAAGAGACTTAGAGAGGGCATTTAAAAACTTTTTGACTATTCCTAAATGTGGATTTCCGAAGTTTAAGAAAAAGGGTAAAAAAGACAGTTTCTATTTAGATGGAACTATTAAAATTCTGCAAGGAAACTATATCAAATTACCAAGAATAGGAATAGTAAAAACTTATGAAATCTTACCTTCCGTGCCAGTCAAAAATGTGAGAATATCTCAACGGGCAAATAATTGGTACATCTGCTTTAAATATCATGCTCAACCAACTCCTACGGCCAAAGAACGAGATATCATTGGTGTAGATGTGGGAATTAATACTCTAGCAACTTGTAGCGATGGAACAAAATTTGCCAACGTTAAAGCCTACAAACAAGCTAAAAAGCGACTAACTCGTTACCAACGCCGTGTCAACAAAAAAGAGCTTGGGAGCCAAAACAGAGCCAAAGCCTTAAAAAGACTAGCCAAAGCTCATAAAAAAGTAGCTGATATCAGAGCCGACGCATTACATGAAGTGACAACATGGTTAGCTAAAAACCACAGCACCATAGTCATAGAGGATTTAAATGTAAGTGGAATGCTCAAAAATCATAAACTAGCAAGTGCAATTGCTGATTGTGGTTTTTATGAGTTCAAACGTCAGCTAACATACAAGTGTGAGTGGTATGGAAGCCAGATCGTGATAGCTCCTAGATTTTATCCAAGTTCTCAATTATGTTCTCACTGTGGGCATCAACAGAAAATGCCATTGAGCCAGAGAACTTATAATTGTGCTAACTGTGGATTTACTGCAGACAGAGACTTTAATGCTGCTGTCAACCTAGAAAACTATGTGAATAAGTAGGTGAAGTTCTCACCGATTTTAAGCCTGTGGAGAAGATAAGTTGCAGACAATAGTCAGTGGTCTTCTGTGAGACAGGAAGCTAGCTCCAAAGCTCATGCAATCATGCTTGGGTAAGTTTGGGTAAGTTTAGTAGAACGGATGGTCATTTGCTAACGCAAAGCTTTCCTACACGGAATGCTACCGCAAACGCTTTATATGTTGCGGAGCAAAACGCCCCTACACTAGGTAGGAACTCGGAAAAGATTTGTTTTTATACCAAATTCAACGGATTTTATATTACTCATATCGCTTTTCGTTTTGTCATCTGTTTTTCATTTAGTAATTTTTTCAAGCATAATCTTATTTTCAACTATTCCCATATACTTAAATCATAACTTAAAACAGTTTCTATTTCTTTCTCTATTCTCTCAAGTTTTTCTCTTTGTTCCCGAATCCATGCTTTTTCAATTTCCTGTTTTTCTGGTGTTTCTTCTTGATACCTTGCTTGAGTTTTGAGAAAATCTTCATACAGTTTAATTGCTTGTTCAGTCATTTGAGTTGCTAAGTCAATTTTCTCATCAATAACTGTAGCAATATTCTCTTTGATTTTCTCAAATAATTTATCTTTTGATTGTACAAACTTTTTCCAACCTCTCTCAAAAACTTTTTGCTTAATTTGTTGGGTATTTGTACCACCCATATAGTTAAAAACATTCCCTACAGCACTATCTACAAATTCAAAAACATCAAATCCAGAATTATCTCCTAATCCCTCCTCATGGATGTGCTTGACTATATTATTAATAGTATCAATTAAACTATCTATTTCTGAAATAATCTCTGCACCAAAACTATCTATATTTAATTCTACTGCCAAATCTTTGATACTTTGACTAATTCGATTTACTGACTGTGTGACTACTCCTAAATTTTGATTAATTATCGTCAATACAAAATTTTCTAACTCATTTTGGAAAATTCGAGTAAATTTATTC